>ERZ773103.219-NODE-219-length-62006-cov-5.969928_pt1 | contig 62006 bp, 59 predicted proteins | sample MGYA00511118_ERZ773103 | MGnify/ENA primary metagenome ERZ773103 (study PRJEB29015, sample SAMEA2737821) | human gut metagenome | biome: human gut; feature: human-associated habitat; material: faeces | place: China | collected 2012 ... | reverse complement strand
GTTTGATGCGACAAAGATTCCGCTTGATGATCCTAAGGTCATGTCACTATTTCATGATACGTCAGCGCTGGGAGTAAAACCGGACGATATCGGAGGCTGTAAACTTGGATGCCTTGGTATCCCGGAATTTGGTACTGATTTCTCCATGCAGATGGTAGAAGAAGTACATCCGACAAAATTTTCAGATCTGATCCGTATTGCGGGACTTTCTCATGGTACGGATGTATGGCTGAATAATGCGCAGGATCTGATCCGAAGCGGAATTGCAACGATTTCTACAGCGGTTTGTACGCGAGATGATATCATGACATATCTGATCAACAAAGGATTGGAGAGTGAGCTTTCCTTTACGATCATGGAGCGAGTGCGTAAAGGTGTAGTAGCAAAAGGAAAATGCAAAGAGTGGCCGGAATATAAGAAAGAAATGCTGGCCCATGACGTGCCGGAATGGTATATTGGTTCCTGCGAGAAAATCAAATACATGTTCCCGAAAGCCCATGCGGCGGCCTATGTTATGATGGCTTACCGTATTGCTTATTGTAAAGTTAATTATCCGCTGGCATATTACGGTGCATTTTTCGGAATCCGTGCGGATGCATTTTCTTATGAGATCATGTGCCAGGGAAGAGATAAACTGGAGTACTATCTGGCGGATTACAAGAAACGTTCCGGTTCGCTTTCGAAGAAAGAACAGGATACGCTTCGGGATATGAGAATCGTGCAGGAGATGTATGCAAGGGGCTATGAATTTTTGCCGATCGATATCTACCGGTCAAAGGCTTCCAAGTTCCAGATCGTAGATGGAAAATTATTACCACCGTTTACCAGTCTTGACGGAATGGGTGAAAAAGCGGCAGAGCAGATGGAAGAAGCCGAAAAAGGTGGAAAATATCTTTCTCGTGATGATTTTAGGGAGCGTACAAAAGCAAGTAAGACGGTTATCGATTACATGGGAACACTGGGACTGTTAGGAGATCTTCCGCAGTCGAACCAGTTGTCATTATTTGATTTATAGTAGGAAAAGGAAAAATGAATTATTCAAAGATAACAGAATGGTGTCATGAGATCATAAAAGCAACTGCCAGAAAAGAGGGCTTTTATATTGATGCGACCATGGGAAAGGGAAATGATACATTATTGTTATGTCAGCTTGCCGGGGCGTGTGGACACGTCCTGGCATTTGATATACAGAAAGATGCATTAAGTTTTACAAAAAAGAGGCTGGAGGCAGCAGGTTATTTGCCGCCAGAGGTAGATGAAAAGACGAATATAGAAGATTCTAGGATCAGGCTATTGCAGGTCGGACATGAGCATATGGATCAGTATGCAAAAGAGGAGACGGCAGATGTGATTTGTTTTAATTTTGGATATTTGCCCGGTGGAGATCATGCGGTGGCGACAAAGGCAGTGACGAGTATTGAGGCTATTGAAAAGGGGCTGAAAATCCTAAAGCATGGAGGCCTCATGAGTCTTTGTGTTTACAGTGGAGGAGATACCGGGTTTGAGGAAAAAGAAAGAATCCTTGAATATTTAAAGACGATCCCGCAGCGGGAATATACGGTGATAGCGAATGAATATTACAACCATGAAAATAATCCGCCGATGCCTGTCTTTATTTACAGAAGATGATAGAAAACGATAACATTTTTGTCATGCATTCATCACAGTTTAAACACAATTAAACGATACACTATAATCATCAAATGAATGAAGGGAAAGGAGTTTTCTATTATGGATAATCAATACACGTATTATACCGGTCAGGAACCTGGTAATCAGAATATGAACGGAAATATGAATCAGAATATGAATGGAGACGGAGGACCAAAAAAACCGAAAAAAGGTGCGCCGAAGTGGGTGAAAGTTGTTTGCGTAGCACTGGCATTTGGTGTGGTAGCAGGAGGAGCTTTTCAGACTACGAGCTTTATTTCCGGTAAAATATTAGGAAATGATTCGTCATCAGAGAAGAGCTCAAAGACGATAGAAAGTGCGAAACTGACCAAATCCGGTGATGATTCTGTGGTAACAACAGATGTGACCAAGATCGTAAATAACGTAATGCCATCAGTAGTATCTATCACTAATATGAGCGTACAGCAGGTACAGAGTTTCTTCGGTGGAACGCAGGAGCAACAGAGTGAAAGTGCAGGTTCCGGAATTATTATCGGACAGAATGATTCAGAACTTTTGATCGTGACAAATAATCATGTAGTAGAAAATAGTGATACATTAACAGTAAGTTTTATTGATAATGAGAGTGTGGAAGCAAATATCAAAGGTACAGATGCCAGCAAAGACCTGGCAGTTGTCGCTGTCAAATTAAGTGATATCAAGGATTCTACAATGGAAGAAATCAAGGTTGCGACTCTCGGCGATTCTGATTCGCTTCAGGTAGGAGAACCTGCTATCGCTATCGGAAATGCACTTGGTTATGGACAGTCTGTTACAACGGGTGTAATCTCCGCAACAAACAGACAGTTAGAAGGTTACAGCAGCAATCTGATCCAGACAGATGCGGCTATCAATCCGGGAAACAGTGGTGGAGCACTTCTGAACAATAAAGGTGAAGTCATTGGAATCAACAGTGCGAAGATCGCTCAGGATTCAGTAGAAGGTATCGGATATGCAATCCCGATCTCCAGTGCAAGTGATACGATCACAGACCTTATGAATCAGGAGACCAAGACAAAAGTTGCAGAAGCAGAGCGTGGACAGATCGGAATCCAGGGTGTGGATGTTACAGAAGACAGTGCTCAGATGTATGATATTCCAACGGGAGTTTATATTTCAGAAGTAGTATCCGGCGGCGGTGCAGACAAAGCTGGACTTACAAAAGGAAGTGTTATCACCGGACTGAATGGAACAACAATCGACAGTATGTCAACACTTCAGGAACAGCTCCAGTACTATAAAGCAGGCGAAAAAGTAACACTTACTGTACAGATTCCGGGTAATTCAGGCAAATATACAGAAAAACAAATTGAAGTTACACTTGGAAGTAAGTCCTAAAGGTGCTATACTATAGCGTGATAAAGGGATAAAGTGTAAGGAGGAGAAAGGAATGTATACATTTGATGAAATTACCAAAGTAGATCCTGAGATCGCAGAAGCAATTCATGACGAGATGGAGCGTCAGAATTCACATATAGAGTTGATTGCATCTGAAAACTGGGTCAGCAAAGCAGTTATGGCAGCGATGGGAAGTCCGCTGACCAACAAGTATGCCGAGGGATATCCGGGAAAGAGATATTATGGCGGATGCCAGTGCGTAGATGTGGTAGAAAATCTTGCAAGAGACCGTGCAAAAGAATTATTTGGATGTGATTACGCAAACGTGCAGCCACATTCAGGTGCTCAGGCAAACCTGGCAGTATTCTTTGCAATGGTGAATCCGGGAGACACCGTTATGGGTATGAACCTGGATGCAGGAGGACACTTGACACATGGTTCACCGGTAAATATTTCCGGAAAATATTTTAACATTGTATCTTACGGCGTGAACGATGAGGGATACATTGACTATGATGAAGTAAGAAAAGTTGCATTAGAAGCAAAACCAAAGCTGATCGTAGCTGGTGCAAGTGCTTATGCAAGAATTATTGATTTTAAGAAGTTCCGTGAGATCGCTGATGAAGTTGGTGCATATCTGATGGTCGATATGGCACATATCGCAGGTCTGGTAGCTGCAGGACTTCACCCAAGCCCGATTCCTTATGCGGATGTTGTAACAACAACTACACATAAAACACTTCGTGGACCAAGAGGCGGACTGATTCTCTGCAATCAGGAGGCTGCAGATAAATTTAACTTTAATAAAGCAGTATTCCCGGGAATCCAGGGTGGACCGTTAGAGCACGTGATCGCCGGAAAAGCAGTATGTTTTAAAGAGGCATTACAGCCAGAATTTAAAGAATATCAGGAACAGATCGTGAAGAATGCACAGGCTCTCTGCAAGGGACTGATGGATCGCGGGGTTAAGATCGTATCCGGTGGAACAGATAACCACTTGATGTTAATTGATCTGAAAGATGAAGAAGTAACTGGAAAAGAGTTAGAGAAACGTCTGGATCAGGCACATATCACATGCAATAAGAATACGATCCCGAATGATCCCAGATCACCATTTGTAACCAGTGGAGTCAGACTTGGAACACCGGCGGTAACAACTCGTGGTATGAAAGAGGCCGACATGGATATTATTGCAGAAGGTATTGCGCTGGTACTTCAGAGTGAAGACAATATCGAGAAGGTCAAAGGAATGATTGCTGAATTGGCTAAAAAATATCCATTAGTACAGTAAAAAATTTTGATATTTTGGTGGAAATGTAGTATACTGGGTGGGTAGATTTAAGTAATCGGATTATATTATAAAGTGAGGAGGGCACATTTAAGATGAAATGTCCAATATGTGGTCAGGAATTAAGACCAGGAAAGAAGGACCCGAATTACCTTTTATGTTATAACTGCAAGAAGAAATTTAAGGTACCACAGAAGAAGGTCAAGACATCTGCCGAGACAGACAGAGAAAGAGACGATGAGGAAGAAGAGCAGAGATACTCTAATATTCCACCGAAGAAAGTTCGCGAGAAACGCGAGACAGAGATGCGTAAGGCATACGATGAGTTATTAGCGGTAGAGGATGACACGAAGAAGAAAAAGAAGAAGAGAAAACCGAAGCCGGAACCAGAAGAAGATATTCTGGATGATGTATACGATGACGATTATGATTATGATGATGACGATGATTACGAAGAGGAAGGCGGATCAAAGCTGCCGATCATTATTCTTGCTATCGCGATTGTCATTGTAGGAGCATTAATTGCATATATGTTATTGTTTAGATAATAGATAGAGCATGTTGAGTCGGAAGAGTATGGATGAGAATCTGTACTTTACCGGCTCGTTTTGTATATATATTGATAGAAATGTAATATCAGGATTTTAAGACATATGAAGAAGAAAAAGACAAGACTTACGGATAGGAAGAAGAAATTATTATTACAAAAGCATATGAAAATCGGGTTGATCGTAATGCTGATCCTGTTGGTTATAGTGACCATCTGGAAAAATAAGTTTCAAAAGACAGCGGATTCGAATGTGGATGCGTTAAAACCTGAGATAGATGTAGAATTACTGACACCGAATGAATATTCGAGACCTGGGATAAAGGTTGATACGATTCACGGAATTGTAGTACATTATACAGCGAATCCGGGATCGACAGCGATGGAGAACCGCAATTATTTTGAAGGATTAAAAGACAGTCACGAGACGAAAGTGAGCAGTAACTTTGTGATCGGATTGGAGGGCGAGATTGTTCAGTGTGTTCCGACATGGGAGATGGCCTATGCGTCGAATAATCGGAACAGCGACACGATTTCTATTGAATGCTGCCATCCGGATGACACCGGAAAATTTAACGATGCAACCTACAAGTCTCTGGTACAGTTATGTGCATGGCTCTGCAAAAAGTATGATCTGACAGCGGATGATGTTATCCGCCATTATGATGTGACGGGAAAAATCTGTCCGAAATATTTTGTGGAAAATGAAGATGCGTGGGTGGAGTTTAAGGCTGATGTTGCGAAGGCGTTAGAAAGTTGATATAATGAACACTAGCAAAAAATTATCAGAGAAAATGATAATGCTGATAATGTTCTAAATGAAATGGGAGATGAAGAATGAACGATCTGGAAATGTACCGTGAACAGCTCGCTTTATGTGATGATAAGATTATAGATGCTTTGGTAGAGCGTAATGCGATCGTAGAAAAAATCATGGCATACAAAGAAGAGTATGGAATGCCAATTTTACAGCCGAAGCAGGAAGCAAAGCAGAAGAAACGTCTGGAAGAAAAATTAAGAACGAATAAATATCAGGCAGAAATTTATGATGTATTTGAATGTATCCTGCACAACAGTAAAAAGATACAGGCAAGAAAATTATTTGATTATAATATTGTTCTGATCGGATTTATGGGAGCTGGAAAGACAACCATATCCGATTACCTGAGTACGATGTTTGCGATGGATATTGTAGAGATGGATCAGGTGATCGCTGAACAGCAGGAGATGAGTATCCCGGATATTTTTGCAACATATGGTGAAGAATATTTCCGTAATCTTGAGACGGAGTTACTGATCGATCTGCAGGAGAGGAAGAATCTTGTGATTTCCTGTGGAGGCGGCGCTGCACTTCGAGAAAAGAATGTGCAGGAGATGAAGAAGAATGGACGAGTGGTTCTTCTGACTGCCAGTCCGGAGGTCGTTTATGAGAGAGTGAAGGATGATGAGAATCGTCCGAACTTAAAGGGTCGCAAGAATGTAGCAGGTATCGCAGAACTTATGGAACAGCGCCGTGAGAAATATGAAGCGGCAGCGGATATTGTGATCAATACGGATCATAAGTCTATTTTGCAGATATGTGAGGAACTGGTAAGTCGTTTGACAGAAATGGATGAGAAGTAATGTTTGATATGTTTTTTCCGGACCGTTATGTAGCGTCCACCTATGTGATAGATTTTGAAAAATTGTATGAGGAAGGCATAAGAGGTCTGATATTTGATATTGATAATACACTGGTACCTCACGGTGCACCGGCCGATAAAAGAGCAATCGCACTTTTTAAGAGGCTGAAAGACATCGGGTTTAAATGTTGCCTGATATCAAATAATCAGGAGCCAAGAGTGGCGATGTTTAATGAGCCGATACAGGTGGATTATGTGTACGATGCTCATAAGCCGTCAACGAAGAATTACAAAAAAGCAATGGAGATCATGCATACAGATACATCGAATACGATTTTTATCGGAGATCAGTTGTTTACGGATGTGTGGGGAGCAAAGCGTGCGGGAATCCAGAATATTCTGGTAAAGCCGATCCATCCGAAGGAAGAGATTCAGATTGTATTGAAGCGATATTTGGAGAAGATCGTGTTACATTTTTATATGAAAAGCAAAAAGAAGAATGCATAATAGATGGTGCCCCATAAAAAAAGGTTGAAAAATGGCGTAATCTATTATAGAATTAATAAAGTGAATAAGAGGATAAGTGCTGCGTAGCACAATTAAGGAGGATTATATAATGGCAAAGAAAAGTGCAGGCGAATTCAGAAACGGTATGACACTTGAGATCGAAGGAAATGTATATCAGGTTCTTGAGTTCTTACATGTAAAACCAGGTAAAGGAGCTGCGTTTGTTCGTACAAAGTTAAAAAATGTAATTGATGGAGGAGTTGTAGAGAGAACATTCCGTCCAACAGAGACATTTGACGAGGCATATATTGAGAGAAAGAAGATGCAGTATCTTTACAATGATGGAGATTTATATTATTTCATGGACAATGAGACATATGATCAGATTCCAGTAAGTAAGGATACAGTAGGAGATTCTTTGAAGTTTGTAAAAGAGAACGAGGAAGTAACAGTTGTTTCTTACCAGAACAATCCGTTCTCAATCGAGCCACCTCTTACAGTTGAGTTACTGATCACAGAGTCAGAGCCGGGAGTAAAAGGAAATACAGCTACAGGTGCTACAAAACCAGCAATTCTTGAGACAGGTGCTCAGGTAATGGTACCGCTCTTTGTTGAGCAGGGAGAGGTTATCAAGATCGATACTCGTACAGGAGAGTATTTATCAAGAGCATAATAGAATATAGTTTGTCGAATTATGTCGAACGAAAAGCCTTGCATTTTATGCGAGGCTTTTTTATAATTAATTTCACCATAATATTACAAATCATAAAGCCTGAACCATTCCGGCTCGGGTCAAGAAGTGGCAGATTCCTGTCACATTTCCACAAATTTTAAGAGATGCTGCGATGAACAGAAAGGAGTTCTATGACATATTATCAGTTTATTCGCGCAGTAGAGATCAAAGTAAAGGAGGAATTTGAGAATAATATTGAAGTGTGTACCCATGCTGTATTGAAGAATAATGGAACGATCAGACAGGGGATTTTATTCAAGGAGAAAGATATCAACATATCACCGACCATATATTTAGAAGAATATTATCAGCGGATGTTGAATGGAGATACGTTAGAGGAGATTGCAAGAGAGATTGTAAAGGTTTATAGAAAAGTACGTTTTAAGGAACCGTTAGACGCAGAATTTATGCGAGAGTACAGTAAGGTGAAGGGACGTATTGTATATCGCCTGATCAATAAATCTGCAAATGAAAAGATGTTGGAAGATGTACCCTATGTGGAGTGTCTGGATCTGGCAATTGTATATTATTTGATCTTTGAAGTCACAGAGTATGGAACCGCTTCTATGATGATTCATAATTCTCATATAGAACAATGGAAGGTTGGTGTTAGTGAAATTCATCGGCTGGCTTGTGAGAATACGCACAGGCTTTTCCCTTATGAGTTTATGACGATGAATGCTGCAATTGAGAAACTGACGGGGATTGAGGTAGATGAGGAAGAAGATGTCTTATATATTCTCAGTAATCAGTTGAAAAGTTACGGATCAGCAGCGTTATTATATCCTGGATGTCTGGAAGGGATTGGAATGTATTTGAAAGACAATTATTATATTTTGCCAAGCAGTGTACATGAAGTGATCTTGATCGCAGAGAAAGATGCACCGGGAAAAGAACGGTTGGGTTCTATGGTGCGGGAAGTCAATAAGACCCAGTTAGAAGAGGAAGATGTATTATCCAACCATGTTTATTACTATGACCGAGTAAAAAAGAGTTTACAGATAGTATGTTAAGTAATGGAATGGGAGGATGAACGATGAGAAGAAAATATAGAACTTTGCTCAGTGTATTATTAATGTTCAGTATATTGTTGACATCTAAAAATGTATGCGAGGTTATAGCAGTAGAGAAGGATGAGGAACAAGACCATAAAGTTACAATGGAGATTGCAGGTGGAAGAGGGCTGATTGTATTGCTCGCTGGAGAGAAAGAATATACGTTAGCATCGGGAGAAAAAGACCGGATAAAAGAACTTTCGTTTAAGAAAGGAACGAAACTCCAGATCAAAATGAAAGCAGAGGAGGATTTTAAACTCAAAGAATATACTGTTTGTTATGGCAATGAGACAAAAGAAGAAAAAGAGAATCCAGATACAGAATCCATAGAACTTCTGGTAGAAGATGAGGATATAAGGATATCTGCAGTTTTTGAACGAAGTGAGCCAGGGCAGACAGAAGAAAGATTAGGAGAACAGATAGAAGAGTATGCAGACGAATCCACAGATATTGATGAAGGAAAAATAAAAGAGAGAACCCCCATATATGATGTGGAATCGCTAGATCGCATATTGGATAGTATTTCTGGAATGAAGCCTTTGAGTCAAAAAGACAACATAATGACTTATGCTTCGGTAGGTCAGACGGTAAATGCGAGTGTTCTGAGGACTGACATTGGAACGATCAGCATGATTCGATATACGGATACCGGCTGGGAAAATGTACAGGAATGGAGTGAAGGTCTCTTGGGATTATCAAACGGTGAATGGGTGTATTGTGCAGATCCAAATGTTACATTCCAATCAGGAACGAAGCAGTGTTATGATGCTGGTAATTTTTACAGTGAAGAAACGATAAAAACTATAGGGATGATGCTTTACTATTTTGATACATATGTAAAATGCGGTGGGATGTCTGAGGCAGACGTATATCTTATAAAGCAATGTGTAGTCTGGAGTGTACTGAATCATGTGAATGGATGGCTTTCAGGGATTGCATTAGAGTATGGAAATGGGATGAACGATACTCTGGGACATAGTCTGGCAAGTCATTTAGGTAATGCAGTATATGAGGGAGCGTCCTGGGCAGCGGATGAGGAGAACCGGAAAGATTTTAGATGTAGTGGTGTAATCATGAAAGGTAACGGGCAGGATCTTTCCCAATGGAGTTATGAATATAACCCAAAGGGGAAACTATGTATTCAGAAATCGTCAGCAAATATGGAAGTGACTGGAAATAATGGATGCTATTCCTTAGCTGAAGCGGAATATGGAGTTTATGCAGATCAGGCATGCAAGAACTTACTTGTAACATTAAAGACAGATGCAGAAGGAAAGAGCAATACGGTAGAGCTTTCAAAGGGAACTTACTATTTGAAAGAAATAAAAGCTCCAAAAGGATTTGCGGTTGATACAAGGGTGAAAGATGTGACAGTAGTTACCGGCCAGACGAATCAGGTAAAACTGACGGATAAACCACAGATGAATCAGGTGGATATCGTGTTGGAAAAAAGAGATAAGGATACGAACACGAGCAAAGCATCCGGAGCAGCGAGCTTAAAGAATGCGGAATTTACGGTAAAGTACTACAGTGGATACTATGATACGGCATCCGCATTGCAGGGAAAGATGCCGATGAGAAGCTGGAAATTAAAAACGGATACAGAAGGAAAGGTGAAATTGGATGAAGCTTATAAAGTGTCAGGCAGTGCATTTTATCTTGATGCATCCGGAAAACCAGCATTCCCTTTGGGTACGGTTACCATTCAGGAGACGAAAGCTCCAAAAGGATACTTGATAAATACGGAGATCATAGTAAGAAAGATTACAGCTACAGGGAATCAGGAGACGCTCTCTGTTTATAATGCGCCAGTCATAAAAGATGAAGTTATGCGTGGGGATATTCAGTTAACAAAGTTTGCGGAAGATTCGGATGCAGAAGTGGAAAAAAAGGTACCGCTTGAAGGAATTAAGTTTAAGCTGACATCAAAAACTACAGGGAAGTCCTGGAACATTGTAACTGACAAAAATGGATTTGCATCCACTAAGAGTCTGAAAATATCAGATCATGGGAATTTGCCGTATGATACCTATGTTATTTCTGAGACCAATACTCCGAAAGAATATAAAAAGATAGAAGATTTTGAGGTGACAATCGCAGAAGATAATCAGACGTTGTCGTATATTATTGAGAATAAGCTGATCTTATCTCCGGTGAAATTGATTAAAAAGGATACCGTGACAGGAAATATTATTCCGATAGCAGATGCAGAGTTTCAACTGTTAGATCAGGATAAAAAAGTGATCACAATGCATACCTATTATCCGAAGAAAGAAGAAATCAGCACATTTAAAACGGATGCGACCGGAACTTTTATGCTCCCTGAAAAATTAAAGGTAGGAACTTATTATTTCCATGAGCTGACGGCACCTGATGGATATTTAAAAGGAGAAGATGTTGGTTTTGAAATTACGGAAGGTCATAACTGGGAGAAACCATTTGTGGTAGAGTTTTTTAATCAGCCGGTAAAGGGACGGATAGAGGTATTAAAGAAAGATGAAGAAACAGGCGAAGTGCTTTCCGGTGCACGATTTGAGATAACCGCCGCAGAAGAAATCCTGTCGGGAGATGGAACCCTGATCGCAGACGCCGGAATGGTGATAGATACGATAGAAACCGGAGCAGACGGAAGAGCAGCTTCTGAAAATCTGTACCTTGGAAAATATGATGTGCAAGAGGTGCAATCTCCGGATGGATATCTGTTATCGGATACCAAATATAGGGTGAACCTGGAGTATGAAGATCAGACTGTCCCGGTGATCGTTGAGACGCTGGAGATAGAAAATAAACCGACCCAAATAAAACTTATAAAAGCCGACAAAGAAAGTGGCGAACTGCTTGGAGATGTAACATTTAAAGTGTGGAATAAAGAAGCAGGGGAAGAAACTGCCACGGAATATACTACGAATCAGGAAGGACTTATAGAGATTGAAAGGCTGGTACCCGGAACCTATTGTATTCAGGAAAAGCAGACATTGCCGGGATATGTGTTGGATACATCCATTTATGAAATCATGATCTCTGAGGATGGAAGAATTGATGGAAAAGAGACAGGCGTCTTAAAATTGACGAATCTGGCAACTGTAATTATCGGAACAAAGGCCAGAGATGAAATTGGAACAGTGCGTAAAGAAATGGAACAGATTGATGAAGTGACGATAAAAAATCTGCAGATTGGACAGTCCTATCTTTTGAAGGGGATAATTATGGATAAAGAAACGAAACGTCCGCTGTTGATTAATGGTAATACAGTGACAGCGGAAAAAAGATTTGTCGCATCTAAGAAAGATATGACGGTAGAAGTTACATTTCAATATGATGGAAGTACTCTGTATGGAAAAAAGATTGTATGTTTCGAAAAACTTTATGTAGAATCAGGAAATGAGCTGATAGAAATATCATCGCACGAAGATCTGGATGATGAAAAGCAGACGATTATTTACAAAGAAAAGACGCCATCAAAGGAAAAGCCTCCAAAGAAGACTTCGGAAGAAGAGACAAAAAAACCAGAGAACATCCAAAAAGAAACGCCATCTGTAAAAACAGGTGATACGGGAAATCTGTGGATGTTACTGGCGGTCATGACAGTTTCGGGTGGATGCATTATCAGCAGGTCTCTTAAAAAGAAGAAAAAATAACGAAAAAGCGTACATCGTAAAGTCAAAAAGAGAGTGAGAAAGAGCAAAGTAAGGAAATTGTCGAAATCAATTTCTTTACTTTGCATCATAAATATGTTACTATTACAAAGGTAATTTCATAAGAGTATTCAGAGAATGAGCACCCGTAGCTCAGGGGATAGAGCACCGCCCTCCGGAGGCGGGAGCGGCGGTTCGAATCCGCCCGGGTGTGTATGTTTTAAGAACAGAATACAGAATATACAGAAGAGAAATGTCTGTCAAAGATACGATTTGAACAGAGGTTTCTTTTTTTTGTATGGCGACGAGCCAAAGTATGAGTTTTCAGGGTACCTTGGGACTGCTTACAATTTTGGAATGCGTTTTGCAGCATTTCTGATGATTTATGTGGGAGGATTTTATGAAACGAAAAAAGTATGGTTTATTAATCAGTATTTTCTTATTGGTATTTTTGATTTTATTTTCTGGGATAAGTGGAATGAGAAGACCAGAGAAGGCGGAAGAAAAGTCAGAAGAGATGGTAAGCGAGTCCAGGGCTCGGACAGAGAAGATAAAGAATGAAGACTATGCAGATCAGAATAAGAATCCTTTGATAGTGGTTGCAGATAAGGATGTAACGGCGGCGGTGAATCAATATTATATTCACCGCGGTGAACAGGCAGACTACATAGAGTATTATAAAGATATTAAGGTGTATACGAAGGAGGGGCCGTATCGAGATAGTTATATTGTATTTGCAAGATATAATATGAAGATTAAGGGAATCTATACGGAGGTTCCGGGGCTTGATACTCTTTATCTGGAGAAGGATGAGGATGGAAAATGGAAACTTACGGCAGATATTTCATCAGAAGAGATAAAAAATAGTGTTCAGGAGATTGCAGTACATACAGATGTTGAAGAACTGCTGGAACAGACGCAGACTGCATATGAAGAGGCAGTTGCCTCGGATGCTATTTTAAGAGAAGCTCTCAGTGATCTAGAGAATGCGATATAGATTCTGTAGCATAAAGTTTTTGAATGAAGTATTGAATGAAGTATTACATGAAGTATGAAACTAGAGGTTGCTCATATAGAAGGCATTGTGGTACAATAACTAATTGTAATAATATATGAAAATACGAATAGATGATAAGGATATAGTACAAGGAGGAACAAGGATGAAGAAGATTATCGACCTCATCGCAGAAGAACTGGCAGATGCATTTGAGCAGGCTGGATATGACAGATCTTATGCAAGGGTTACATTATCGAACAGACCGGACCTGTGTGAGTATCAGTGTAATGGTGCGATGGCAGGTGCTAAAGCATATAAGAAAGCTCCGATCATGATCGCGAGTGACGTGGTAGAGTTATTAAAAGACAGCAAATTGATCAAAGAGATCGATGCAGTGAAACCAGGATTTATCAATATGAGACTGGACGAAGAAGCAGTGGCTTCTTATCTGAATCAGATGGCAGAAGATGAAGATATGGGACTTGAAAAGACTGAACATCCGAAGAAGATCGTGATCGATTACGGCGGACCGAATGTTGCAAAACCTTTGCATGTAGGACATCTGCGTTCTGCGATCATCGGTGAAAGCCTGAAGCGTATCGCAAGAAAGATGGGACAGGAAGTTCTTGGAGATATTCATTTGGGAGACTGGGGATATCAGATGGGACTGATCATTACAGAGCTTGGAAAGAGAAAGCCGGATCTTCCGTATTATGATGATTCATTTGAAGGAGAATATCCGACAGAGGCTCCGTTTACGATCAGTGAGTTGGAGGAAATCTATCCTACAGCCAGTGGAAAAGCAAAAGAAGACGAGGCATATCGTGAGGAAGCATTACATGCAACCTATCTTTTACAGAATGGTCACAGAGGATATACTGCAATCTGGAATCATATTATGAATGTTTCTGTAACAGATTTAAAGAAGAACTATGCGAATCTGAACGTATCCTTTGATTTGTGGAAAGGAGAGTCTGATGCACAGGCTTATATTCCGGACATGATCGATCGTTTGAAGAAGGAAGGCTTTGCACACATCGATGATGGAGCACTGGTCATTGACGTAAAAGAAGACAGTGATACAAAAGAGATTCCGCCATGTATGATTCAGAAATCTGACGGAGCTTCCCTGTATGGAACAACAGACCTTGCGACTCTGGTACAGAGAGAGCAGGACTACCATCCGGATGAGGTTATCTATGTGGTAGATAAACGTCAGGAACTTCATTTTGTTCAGGTATTCCGTGCTGCAAAGAAGACGGGTATCGTGCCGGAGAGTACAGAACTTAGATTCCAGGGATTTGGAACAATGAATGGAAAAGACGGAAAACCATTTAAGACCAGAGAAGGTGGAGTTATGCGTCTGGAGAATCTGATTGCTGAGATTGAAGAAGAGATGTATAAGAAGATCACGGATAATAGAACGGTAGCAGAAGAAGAGGCAAGGCAGACTGCAAAGATTGTAGGAATGGCAGCAATCAAATATGGAGATCTGTCAAATCAGGCTTCCAAGGATTATGTATTTGATGTGGACAGATTTACTTCTTTTGAAGGAAATACAGGACCGTATATCTTATACACGATCGTAAGAATCAAATCGATTCTTAACAAATACATGTCTGAAGGAAATACATTAGACGGACTTAAGATTTCCGGAGCATCAGGAGAGAGCGAGAAGGCACTGATGCTTGAAGTTGCAAAATATAATGATATGATGCAGGTTGCTTACGAAGAATTAGCACCACATAAGATCTGTGCATATATTTATGATCTTGCAAATGCATTTAACCGCTTCTATCACGAGACCAAGATCCTTTCAGAAGAGGATGAAGAGCGTAAGAAGAGCTATATTGCATTATTAGTATTAACAAAAGAAGTGTTAGAATCTTGCATAGACGTATTAGGATTTGAAGCACCGGAGAGGATGTAAGACGATGACAGAAAAGCTATTTTACCAGGATAGTCATTTGCATGAATTTACTGCGCAGGTATTGTCTTGTGAGGAGACTGAAAAAGGATATAAGATCGTACTGGACCGCACTGCATTTTTCCCGGAAGGGGGAGGGCAGTATGGAGATATTGGCTGGTTAGGAGAGGCAGAAGTCTTTGATACCCACGAGAAGGATGACGTAGTCTACCATTATACGAAGACTCCGTTAGAGCCAGGGACAGAAGTGGCTGGACGACTGAACTGGGAAGTACGTTTTGACAGAATGCAGCAGCATTCCGGAGAGCATATCATCTCAGGACTGGTGCATGGAAGATATGGATATGATAATGTCGGATTCCACCTTGCAGATGATTACTGTACGATGGATTTTAACGGACCGATCACACCGGAGGCGTTAAAAGAAATCGAAGAAGAGGCAAACCGTATTGTATTTCAGAATCTTGACATCCATATTTTGTATCCTTCTAAGGAAGAATTAAAAGACTTAGAATACAGAAGTAAGATTGAGATTGAGGGTCAGGTGCGTATCGTTGATATCCCAGGCGTAGATGTATGTGCATGCTGTGCACCTCATATGGATACGACGGGTGAAATCGGGCTGATCAAACTGGTACAGATGGATAAGTACAAAGGTGGAGAGCGTATTTATATGCTCAGCGGTATGCGTGCACTGAAAGATTATCAGACAAAAGAGGCAAGCACCAAGGCAATCTCTGCGTCACTCTGTGCAAAAGAAGATGAGATTGCAGAAGCTGTTACACATCTGAAAGAAGAACAGGCAGCGTTAAAGAATGAGATCGCGTCTTTAAAACAGGCGATGTTATCTTACCGTGCGGCTGAAATCGATGTATCAGCGCCGGTGGTTGTATTGTTTGATACGGAACTTAGTGGAAATGAACCGAGAGAACTGATGAATCTTCTTTTGGAAAAAGGTGCCATTACTTGTGCGATTTTTGCCGGAACGGATGAATCCGGATATCGTTATGTTATCGGAAGTCATGAGAATGATGTAAGACCATACAGCAAGATCTTAAAGGAAAAACTGAATGGCCGTGGTGGTGGAAAGCCGGAGATGATCCAGGGGTCTGTACAGAGTACAGAAGAAGCCATCCGTGAGGCGATAGCCGAACTATAAGAAATTGTAATGATATATAATCGTATATCGTTTGAGTTAGAAAGCCGCAGAAAATTGATGTTACGTCAACTTTCTGCGGTTTTTACAATGATTCTTAAGATTGATGATTTTTATATTGATATATTAGAATGAATTATCGAGCTCTCCAGTAGATTTCAGCCATATCTTCCTGATTTAATTTTTTGATCACACCAATGGTGCGTGTGTTTTTGCGGCTGCATCCATAGGCGAGTCTCTGAATATCTTCCTCATTCGGGGAGATGCCAAGTTCTCTTAGATTTACAGGCATATTTACACTTCGGTAATAATTTTCCATGGTTTCGATTCCTTTTAGTGCAAGAGAGAGACTGTCGATCTCATGAGGGAGTTCTAATACTTTTTCGGCAAATCTTGCAAATCGCTCCGGGTGTTCTTGATAGACATATCTTGCCCAGGTTCCCCAGACAGCAGATAATCCGGCACCGTGAGCAACATCATAGACTGCTCCGAGCTCGTGCTCTAATTGATGGCATGCCCAGTCACCACCATCGTTTCCGCATTCGGTCAGCCCGTTATGAGAAAGACTTCCGGCCCACATGACTTCAGCTCGGGCGTCGTAGTTTTCCGGTTCGCTCTTTAATATAAGAGAGTTTTTTAAAACCGTGCGCATCAGGGCTTCGCTTATACTGTCTGTGAGCTCCATGGTAGAAGAGGCAGTAAAGTAACGTTCCATCGTATGCATCAGAATATCTACACAGCCGCACTGCGTCTGATAGTCTGGCAGTGTATAGGTAAGTTCCGGGTTCATGATAGCAAATTTGAGCCGTCCGTAATTACTGGAATGTCCACATTTAATTCCTTCTTTTTCATTGGTAAGGACGCAGGAATTACTCATTTCGCTGCCGGCAGCGGCAATTGTAAGAACTGTTCCGATCGGAAGACATCCGGTTGCTTTCCGCTTTTTAATGTGGAAATCCCAGACATCCCCACCATTGTAGACACCGTAACCGATGGCTTTGGCAGAGTCAATCACACTTCCGCCTCCGACAGCCAGGATAAAATCAACATTTTCTTTTAGAGCAAGATCAATTCCCTCGTAGACTTTAGAAAGCCTTGGGTTAGGAACAACGCCGCCCAAAGAGATATAATCAATGTCGGCTTCGTCTAAAGAACGATAGATACGGTCAAGAAGACCGGTGCGGATCACACTTCCGCTTCCATAATGAATCAGAACTTTTTTACAGCCCTGCTCTTTGATCAGTTCTCCAACTTTTTCTTCTGTATTTTTTCCAAAAACTACTTTCGTAGGTGCATAATATTCAAAATTTAACATAAGCATTACCTCCAAAATAAAAATAGCATAGTTTATCTGGAAGTTCAATATTGCAAAACCAGATGGAAATTTAGAGAGCCATCTGGTTTTTTGGGATATACCTATGTTATACTAACAAAGTATGTAATCCATAGAAATCATATGGAGAAGTTGAAGGAATAGAAATACCAGGAGGATAAGAACTAGGATGGGATATAGTAATACAATACAGCAGTTGACCGTGTATATGAATGACCGTTCCAGGGGACTGGACGATGTTTTAAGGATATTGGGAGCAGAAAAGGTGAATATAGTAGCGCTGAATCTCGCGGATACTTCCGATTATGGATTGTTAAGACTGATTGTATCCGATCCGCACAGAGGAAGAATGGTTCTTCGTGAGGCAGGATATGAAGCAAGACTGATCGATGTGATCGCATTCAGAGTATCACATGCGGCTGGTTCTCTCAGTAAAGCGATGCATCAGTTAGTGGACGGTGAGATTGACATTCAGTATATGTATGTATTTGCGAATGGAGAAGAGGCTTCTGCTGTGTTAAAGAGTGATGATGTGGCAAGAGCGATTGATATTTTAAATGGCTGTGGCTATGAGGTCTACAGTGCTGATGAAGCTTACCTTGCAAATCAATAATTTAAAAAGGTAAGTGAGGAAAAGTAAGAGATGTTATTATTTCAACAGATGTTGGTGTTATTTATCTACATGCTGATAGGTTATATCGCCTGCAAAAAAGGAAAATTTGATGAGGATTTTAGTAAGAAGACATCCTGGCTGGTTGTGGAGATCGCCAATATAGCATTGGTTATTTCAGCGGCTGTGAACAGCGATGGGAGCATCGAGGGAAGAGACCTTTTGATCACGTTGGTGCTGGCGGTTTGTGTATTCGCGATATTAATTTTGGTTGCATGTTTTATACCGATGATCTTCAGAGTGCCGGAGGAGGAAAAGGGAACTTACCGGCTGATGACAGTATTTAATAATATTGGATTTATGGGATATCCGATTATTGCTGCGATTTATGGAAATTCGGCATTATTATACGCAGTTATTTTTTCAATCATATTTAATTTCCTTGTATATACTTACGGGGTACAGATGATTCGTGGGGATAAGAATGCCGGAGAAAAATTTAAGATTACGAGTATTCTGACGAATGCCGGAGTAATTGGAAGCTTTATCGCATTGCTCTTATATATTACGCAGTGCCCGGTTCCGCAGTTTGTGAAATCGACGGCAAGTGGACTTAGCAATTTGACGGCACCACTCAGTATGATGGTGATCGGAATCTCGCTTTGCAGTATTCCACTGAAAAAATTATTTTCCGATGTCAGACTGCTGGTGTATTCATTGGTCAAATTATTAATCATTCCGGTGATCGGAACATTTCTTATAAAGCAGGTGATAGATAATGAGATGCTGTGTCGTGTCTGCATGATTATTCTTGCAACACCGGCGGCAAGTATGACGGTTATGCTGGCAGAACAATACGATGGCAATCTGGAGATTGCATCCAGGGCTGTTGCACTTACAACTTTATTATCTGTCGTTACGATTCCCGTCGTATCTACGATTGTATTTTAAGAGAAGGTCTTATATAATAAGACAGGAAAGAGAGGGTGTGGCAGCATGGAGAAGATGCCGATGTGCATTGCATTGGATCTGGATGGGACGACATTGGATCATCAGGGCAATCTTTCGAAGGAAAATAGAAAAGCAATAGAATATGCAATTTCTCTGGGTGTTCATATTATTATCGCAAGTGGGAGAGCATTTCAGTCACTTCCAAAATCAGTGACAGAGATTCCGGGAATAGAATATGCAGTTACGTCAAATGGGGCTTCGGTATGTCAGGTGTTGACGGGAGAAAAGCTGCAAAATTATATGATAGAGAAAAAAGTGATACATAAAATACTGGAACTTACACAGGATGAAGAAATCGTGTATGAAGCTTTTATAGATGGACATGCTTATGCAGACATTGCGTATGTAAATGATCCGGTCCGATATGGAGCCAGCCCTGAAGCAGTCGAATATGTAAAAGGAACCAGGCAGTTTGTAGAGGACATGCCTGCATTTATGAAAGCGCATGCCGGAGAACTGGAGAGTATGGATATCGTAGTAAGGAATCTGGAATTAAAGAAACGGATCTGCAACAAATTAGAATGTATTTCAGATAAGATATATCTGACATCTTCTGTAGATCAACTGGTTGAGATCGCAGATAAAAATGCAGGAAAAGCTTCCGGACTTCGATATTTAAAAGAACATTTACAGATCCCGAGAGAACATATGGCAGCTTTTGGAAATGCGGATAATGATATTGATATGATTGAATATGCCGGGTACGGTTATGCGGTGGAGAATGCTTCCGATAATTGTAAGAGAGCGGCAGACTACATTGTGAGAAGCAATGACCAGGATGGAGCGGCTCAGGGAATTTACGAATTTCTTGAATATATGAAGAACAAAGAGTTATTATAAAATAAAGAAAAAGCGAGGATGAATCCATGGCAGAGAATATGCAGGAGTTAGAAGAATTAAAAAGAGTAATAAAGCACAGATTGCAGCATGAAGAGGCATGGTATGTAGTGTTTTCACAGAGTACACACATGCCGTATGTAGAATGTGATGAAGAGACTTACGACGATGAAGTGCTGGTTTATTTTACGGAAGATCAGGCTAGAGCCGAGGTGGAAAAACTGGTGGCAGAGGGAGAAGCTACTCAGATTCTGAAAGTGGAACATGACGGGGTATTACCGTTTTGTGTGAATTTATTCTTTATGGGTGTGAATTGCATTTTCGTAGGCAGAGGGACTGACGAAGAGGTAAGAATCCAGTTGAATGAATTTGTGCAGAGAAATGAACCGAAAGAAGACGCGGATGAGGTTACCAAAATCCAGAATCCGGAACTTCATCTGACGGCACTTTATTTCGTACAGGAACTGCGCAGACAGGGAACACCGGAACTTACAGAGAAGTTAAAAGAGTTAGATGAAGAGCTGAAAGTTCATTTTGAGGAAGGTCGTTATATCGTAGCTACAAAGGATGATCAGCTTTGTCAGTTACAAAAAGGAGAAGATACGTTCCAACCATTATTCACAGATTATCAGGAGTTCTGGAAGTTTAACCGTGGAAAAGACTTTAAGGCAGCGATCTTACCGGCGGAAAATCTTCCTAAAATCTTAAAACCAGAGACGAAAGGGATTGTTATTAATCCAATTGGCGTAAATCTGATGTTAAATGTTGCATTGCAGAAGAAAAAAGAGTTATAATCAGTTCTGGTAAAAATAATTTAATTGGGAGGAGATTTACTATGGAATTATTAGAATTAATGAGACATCGTCGCAGCATTAGAAACTTTACAGATGAAGCTGTTACAGATGAACAGTTAAATAAAGTATTAGAAGCAGGGCTTTTATCTGCATCTGGTAAAGCAAGACGTCCATGGGAATTTATCGTAGTACGCGATAAAGAGACTCTTAAGAAACTGGTAGAGTGCCGTAATGGCGGTTCTGCTTCATTGGTAGAGGCAAATGTAGCGATTGCTGTAGTGGCTGATACAGAGAAGACAGATGTATGGACAGAAGATGCTTCTATCGCTATGGCTAACATGATGTTAGAGGCAGAGAATCTTGGATTAGGATGCTGCTGGGTACAGGGAAGACTGAGAGAAGCAGTTGATGGAAGAAGCACAAGTGATTTCACAAGAGACATCCTTGGATATCCAGAGAGCTATGAACTGGAAGCAATCCTTGCACTTGGTGTTGCTGAGTCGCATCCTGGTGCACATAGCAAAGATGAATTGGAATTAGACAAGATTCACAATGAGAAGTTCTAAGAAAAAAGAAATATTATATTTAAAGAAGTAGAAATGAAAAAGACCGGATGTTTACAAACATCTGGTCTTTTGTTGCCGTAGCATATCAGTCAAAAGGTCCAGTGGACCTTTTGATGATTCATAATCTCATTTTGCATATAGCTTTTAAAAATATTAAAATAGCAATCTTGTATCTATTTCTTATAAATAAAAGGTACAGTCAAATTGTGATTAGTGCCGGGAATTAAAGTTTTGTTACATTTACTGCCTGAGGTCCCTTGGCTCCTTCAGTTACGTCGTACTCTACTTCCTGACCTTCTTCAAGAGTCTTGAAGCCTTCCATGTTCAGTCCTGAGTAATGTACGAAGACGTCTTTGCCAGATTCATCAGAGATGAAACCATAGCCTTTTTGGTTGTTAAACCATTTTACAGTACCCTTCATTGTGCTACCTCCATTAAAATATGAATGAATTATAAATAATACTTGTTCAGATTAGCATCTTTGAACAAAAAAGTCAATGCATGAAGTGGATTTTTTCAACCTTTTTAACAAAACAAAAGTTTGCAAATCGACAGTTTTGCTTGACGAATAGTTTATAACCGTGTAAAGTTATGATGTAAGAAAATCGGATTTTATCTTCTTACAACATGATATGAAAAGGAATAAGAAATTATGATTACATTGACAGGAAAAAAGATATCAGAAGGAATTGTCATGGGAAAGCTGGCTTTTTATAAGCGAGATGAAAAAGAAATCCGACGCATCTATGTTAAGGATGTGGAAAAAGAAGTCATGCGTTTCCAGAAGGCAAGACAGAAAGCTATCTTAGAACTGAAGATTTTATATGATACTGCCAGCAAAGAAGTGGGAGAAGCGAATGCGGCTATCTTCGAGATGCAGCAGATGATATTGGAAGATACAGATTTGATCGATAAGATCACATCGATCATTGCGACGCAGAAGTTGAATGCAGAGTATGCTGTGCAGACTGCGACGCAGACGTTTATCACAGAGGCAATCGCGAGTCAGAAGAACTATGTGCAGGGACATGATATCGATGTTAAGGATGTTACGCATCGAGTATTGCAGATACTTTCCAGGGACTGGAAAGACCGTATGCTCACAGATGAGCCGTTCGTCCTTGGTGCGGGGGAACTGTATCCGAGTGAGGCGGCGCAGTTAGATAAGACAAAAGTTTTAGGATTTGTTACAAGATATGGTACCATCAATTCACATACCGCAGTGCTCGCCCGTACGAAAGGAATCCCTTCCGTAATCGGACTTGGAGAAGCATTGAAGAAAGATTATGATGGTAAGACGATCATTGTAGATGGATTTGAGGGTAAAGTGTATATTGAACCGGATCATACGACCATCACCAAGATGAAAGAACGTCAGAGCACCAAGAAGACGCAGGTTATGAACCTGGAGCGTCTGAAAGGTAAGGAGAATATTACGCAGAGTGGTCGTAAGATTGATGTCTGTGCGAATATTGGTTCCAGAGAAGATATTGAGAATGTACTTCGAAGCGATGCCGGTGGAATCGGCCTGTTCAGAAGTGAATTTGTATATATGGAGAATGGTCCGAAGATGCCAACAGAGGATCAGCAGTTCCAGATATATAAGTTCGCGGCAGAAGCTATGGGCTCTAAAAAGGTCGTGATCCGTACCGCAGATCTGGGCGGAGATAAGGTAGCAGAGTGTCTGAACCTGGGTGAAGAGGCGAATCCGGCACTGGGGTATCGTGGTATCCGTGTATCTCTGGACAAGGAAGAGATTTACAGAACACAGCTTCGTGCGATCTTGAGGGCTTCTGCATATGGAAATATGCAGATCATGCTTCCTATGATCACTTCTGTAGATGAAGTGAAGAAAGCAAAGATCATGATCGAGCGTGCGAAGAGAGAACTGAAGGAAGAAAAGACAAGCTTTGATGAGAATATCAAGATTGGTGTTATGATCGAGACTCCGGCTGCAGTTATGATCAGTGGAGAGCTTGCAAGAGAGGTGGATTTCTTCAGTATCGGAACGAACGATCTGACACAGTTTACACTGGGAATGGACAGGACCAATGCAAAACTGGACAGATATTATAATACGCATCATCCGGCACTCCTTAAGATGATCCGTATTGTGACGAACAATGTACATCTGGAGAATAAGCATATCAGTATCTGCGGAGATCTGGCAGCAGATCTGGAGCTTACGGAGTTCTTCATCCAGTTAGGAGTAGATGAACTTTCGGTTGCACCGGGACAGGTACTGGCACTTCGTAAGAAGATCCGTGAGATTCAGTAAGTCAGACCTTTTAAGAGATATGTATACTAATGAATAGTGATTAGAATTACTAATTGACAGGCCCGTTGAAATTGCGGGTCTGTTTTGTTACTATAATATAAGATATCTGAACATGAGATAAAAAAGAGGAGGAACATCATGTTAGAAAAATATTTTAAATTAAGTGAGAATGGTACGGATGTCAAGACGGAGCTTGTTGCCGGACTCACAACATTCATGACCATGGCATATATCCTGGCCGTGAATCCATCCATTTTGTCTGCATCAGGAATGGATACGAATGCAATCCTGATTGCGACTGCACTCTCTGCATTTATTGGATGTGTGGCTATGGCACTTTTAGCAAATTATCCATTTGCACTTGCACCGGGACTTGGACTGAATGCTTACTTTGCATATACGGTTTGCGGAACGATGGGATATAGCTGGCAGGTTGCATTGTTGGCTGTATTTGCAGAAGGAATTGTCTTCATTATTTTATCGCTTACAAATGTACGTGAGGCAATCTTTAATGCAATCCCGATCACATTAAAGAAAGGTGTATCTGTTGGTATTGGTCTGTTTGTTGCATTTATCGGTCTTCAGAACGGACATCTTGTAGTAGACAGCAGCACACTTGTAACAGTGGTAGATTTTACGGACGATTTTCATCATGTAGGAATCAGTGCACTCCTTGCAGTTATTGGCTTGTTACTGATTGCGATCATGTATGAGAAACATATCAAAGGTTCTATCCTGATCGGTATCGTGATCACATGGATCCTTGGTATTATCTGTCAGATGGCAGGTATTTATCAGATTGATGTAGAGAATGGTTTCTACTCATTGATCCCATCCTGGTCAAGTTTTGATATTACCGCGATCAGTAAGACATTTGGTCAGTGCTTTAACATTGCAGGCATGAACATCAAACCGGTAGACTTTATCGTTATTATCTTTGCATTCTTATTTGTAGATATTTTTGATACACTGGGAACTTTGATCGGTGTTGCTAACAAAGCTGATATGTTGGATGAAGAGAATAAACTCCCAAATATCAAGCAGGCACTTTTAGCAGATGCGATCGCAACAACAGCAGGAGCAATCCTTGGCACATCAACTACTACAACATTCGTAGAGAGTTCTGCAGGTGTTGCGGAAGGTGGTAGAACAGGACTTTCCAGTATCGTAACAGGATTGTTGTTCTTGGTAGCAATCATCTTTGCTCCGATATTTACAACGATTCCTGGATTTGCAACGGCACCGGCCCTGATCTTCGTAGGATTCTTAATGGTAAGTGCAGTTGTAGACATTGACTTCAACGATTACACAGAAGCAATTCCTGCTTACCTTTGCCTGATCGCTATGCCATTAATGTATAGCATTTCTGAAGGTATCGCAGTGGGTGTTATCTCTTATGTAGTTATTAACCTGATCTGTGGAAAGAAAGAGAAGATTACACCATTAATGTATATACTTGCAATCTTGTTTGTATTAAAATACATTTTCCTGTAAAATAAATATGTCAGTAAACTGCCGTGCGGATTGAGAGAACTCTTTTCGCATGGCAGTTTTTTTGTAAATGTAGTTGAATGTTTGGGGAGAACTTTATAAAATTAGAATAGAAATGGTTATAATTTAATGGCAGAGAGGACGAAGAAAGATGGAATTTTCTCATTTTGATAAAAATGGTAATGCAGTGATGGTGGACGTGTCGGGAAAGGATATCACATCAAGGTGTGCGATTGCGGAAGGAACGATTAAAGTAAGTGAAGAAGTGTTCGATGCGATCGCAGGAAAAAAAGTAAAAAAAGGAGACGTACTTACGGTTGCACAGGTGGCCGGCATTATGGGAACCAAGAAGACATCGGAGCTGATTCCTATGTGTCATCTTTTAAATCTGACAAATTCAAAAGTAACTTTTGAGATGAATCCGATGGAGTTAAGGATACGTGCCATCTGTGAAGTGAAGACAGAGGGTAAGACGGGCGTGGAGATGGAGGCACTGACGGGCGTATCGGTCGCACTCCTCACAATTTATGATATGTGTAAAGCGATTGACAAGCGAATGATCTTAGAAGATATCCATCTGTGCGAGAAGTCGGGTGGAAAAAGTGGTGATTTCCAGTTCTATGAGGCATTTCAGAGTCAGACATCAGAAGACGGAAACCGTTCAACTATGAAAAAAGAAACGGATGCCAATGGTCTGAAGATGTGGTAGAATATCGGATAGAACGAAAATATAAAAGAACAAGATCATAAGATAGAGAGAACGTAAGAATTATGAATTTATTGACAATGGAACATATTACGAAATCCTACACAGACCGCATATTATTGGATGATGTAGCATTTAGTATTAATGAAAATGAGAAGATCGGTGTGATCGGTATTAACGGAATGGGCAAATCTACCCTTTTAAAAGTGGCTGCTGGGATAGAATCTTACGATTCCGGGAAGATCAGTATGGGAAATCATGTGAAGATTTGCTACCTTCCGCAGACGCCGCAGTTTGATCAGGATGCTACGGTTCTATCGGCGGCAGTGGCAGGGAATATTGATGAGATGAACCAGTGGACAGTGGAGGCAGACGCCAAGTCTATGTTAAACCAGTTGGGTTTTCTGGATTACGATGAGAAAGTGTCCCATATGTCCGGTGGTCAGAAGAAACGAATCGCACTGGTAAATGCACTTCTTACTCCGGCAGATATTCTGGTATTAGACGAGCCGACGAACCATTTGGATAATGCGATGTCAGAATGGCTGGAGGAATATCTGATTCAATTTCGAGGAGCAATTCTTATGGTTACCCATGACAGGTATTTTCTGGACCGTGTTTCCAATCGAATTGTAGAAGTTGATCATGGAAAATTATATCAATATCCGGGAAATTATTCCGAATTTGTTCGTTTAAAGGAAGAACGGCAGAATATTGCATTGGCGACTGAGAAGAAACGTAAGAATTTATTGCGAACAGAGTTAGAATGGCTGCACCGCGGAGCTCGTGCAAGAAGTACGAAACAGAAAGCTCATATAGACAGAATCAAAGCAATGCAGGAGATGAAAGACATCCAGGAAGAAAAGCAGGTTGCGATGGATTCTGTTGTCACCCGCATGGGAAATAAGACGATAGAATTAAATAGTATCTCAAAAGCGTACGGAGAGAAAATTCTGATAGAAAATTATAACTACATTTTCCTGAAAAATGACAGAATCGGAATTATCGGTCCGAATGGCTGCGGCAAATCGACACTGTTAAAGATCATTAATGGAATTGTGGAGCCGGATACCGGATATGTAGAAGTAGGGCAGACGATAAAGATTGGATATTTTTCTCAGGAAAATGAATACATGGATGAATCAATGCGAGTGATCGATTATGTCAAGGAGGTAGGAGAATATATTACAACTACTGACGGAAAGATCACAGCATCCCAGATGCTCGAGAACTTTTTATTCGATGGAACGATGCAGTGGTCAAGAATCGAGAAATTATCAGGGGGAGAGAAACGAAGACTGTATCTTCTGAGGGTATTGATGAGTGCACCAAATGTACTGATCTTGGATGAGCCGACCAATGATCTGGATATACAGACATTAACGATCCTGGAAGACTATCTGGATCGATTTGATGGAATCGTGATCGTGGTATCTCATGACCGTTATTTCCTGGATCGTACCGTGCGAAGAATTTTTGCTTTTGAAGGGAATGGTGTCATCAGACAGTCGGAAGGTGGTTACTCGGATTATCTGATCCGCTTAGAACTTGAGAAACCGGAAGAGCTGGTCGCAGAAAAGAAAGAAGTTCCAAAATCCGACGCTAAGAAGAGCTGGAAAAACCAGGAGAAAAAACTGAAATTCTCTTTTAAAGAGCAGCGGGAATTTGAGACGATCGATGATGATATCGCGGCCCTGGAAAGTAAGATAGAAGAGATGGATGCAAAGATTCTTGCAAATGCAACGAACTCGGCAAAATTAAGCGAGCTGATGCAGGAAAAAGAAAGTTTAGAACAGAAGTTGGAAGAAAAGATGGATCGGTGGGTATATCTGAATGATCTAAATGAACAGATCCAGAATCAATAGAAAGGAATCGAAGGATAAAAGTGAACGAAGGATTTGTAAAAGTAAATAAAAAAACGTTACAGAGTGAAGAGACAAAGAGAAAGATATTGACAGCGGCAGCAGATTTATTTTCAGAATACGGATATGCAGAGACAACAACACGTATGGTAAGTGAGAAAGCCGGAGTTGTGTTATCTTCGCTGAATCATTACTATGGTTCGAAAGAGAACCTGTTAGAAGAGGTCATGGATGATATGGCTTCGATGGTAACTGCGCGTTATCAGCCGATCAGAGAAAAAATCGAAGCGTATCTTGACGGAAAAGAATATACAGAAGAAAAGACGTATGACCTGGTGGAGGAACTGATCCGCAAGCATGTACAATACTGCTTTGATATGAGAAATAAATCCATTATCGATATGGTAGCCAGAGAGTGTCTGTTTCCGAAGAATATCAGCCAGAGTCTGGCACAGGTGATGTGTAAGGAGATAGAGATTCCGCTTGTAAAATTATTAATGCAGATGACAATCTCCAAGAATAAATTCGAGATCGTGACATTGAGCAGAAGTATTAATGGAGCTATCGTGTCCTTTGCGGAGAAACCGGAATTGGTTGAAGACTTGTATAAGAGTTTCGGTTTAGAGCCGGATTATAAGACGATAGAGGATGTAGTTTATATAGATATGATGAAGTTGATAGAGGCATCTTTGATGGGACCGGCAAGATATCGTAAGAATTAATAAAGAGACGACAGAAAAAATATTGAGAAAAAGTTGACAATAAGGAATAACGGATGTACACTGAGAATATAAATAGTACGGACGACCTATCAACTTTTTCTTTTTTATTTAAAAAATAGTAAAGAACCAAAGTATAAGCATACTACCTGAGAAAGGGTCTGATGAACTTGTTAAGTTACCGCAAGATTATAACGCGGCAAAATTTTTTTACCCAAATATAGGTCAAACGACCGAACAAAAAGAATGGAGGATGAAAAATGGTTAAGCAAAGTATCACGATGACTGTGAACGGTCAGGAATATGAGTTCATGATCGGTGAGAAGTACGGTATGATACCACCATCTGAGACTCTGGTTCAGACACTGCGTAAGAGACTGGAACTTACGGGTGCAAAAGAGTCCTGTGATGAGGGTGCCTGTGGATGCTGTACCGTGATCAAAGACGGAGAAGCGATTCCGTCCTGTATGATACTTACGGTAGAGTGTGACGGATGTGATATCCTTACGATTGAGGGTCTGGAGAATCCGAACACACACGAACTGGATCCGATCCAACAGAAATTTATTGATTGTTATTCGTTCCAGTGTGGATATTGTACTCCGGGTATCATCATGAGTGCAAAAGCATTATTTATGAGAAAGCCGAATCCATCTGCAGAAGAGATCAGAGAAGCTTTGTCAGGAAACTATTGTCGTTGTATCAGTCATTATACTGTACTGGAAGCCCTCGATAAGCTGGCGGGTGTTACATCAGATCAGTATGAGATCGTAAAGGAGGCTGGAGAAGAAGATGAGTAATGAGAGAGGAAAATTCAATTTTGAGGCCCCGATCGTAAATGGTAAGGCACAGGGTTACAGACATGTAGGTAAATATAGAGTCCGTGCCGATGCAAGAGATATTGTAACAGGAAAAGCAACATTCCTGGATGATTTCACGGTCCCGAGGATGATATATGCACGTATCCTAAGAAGCCCATTTGCTCATGCAAAGATTAAACATATCGATACCAGCAAAGCAAAGGCATTAAAAGGTGTACATGGCGTATTTACATATGAAGATCTTCCGGATGGATGGATCCTTGGATGGCCGCCGCATAAGTTGTTATTAGATGATGAAGTGTACTATGCAGGTGATCCGGTAGCGGTTGTAGCAGCGGATACTCTGGATATTGCAGACGAGGCCATTGCACTGATCGAAGTTGATTATGAGGAACTCCCTGCAGTATTTGATGCGATGGATGCAATGAAGCCGGATGCTCCGATTCTCTTTCCGGGTAAATTCAAGAGTGGAAATAATGAAGTAGATCCTGGTGTACCTCATTTCCAGCCGGATGGACCATGGTGGCATGTTGACTACGGTGATGTAGAAAAAGGATTTGAAGAATCTGAATATACATCAGAGATTCTGGTAGAGTTTAATAAGATGCCGGCGCCAAATGCACCGGAGGCCCCGGGATGTATTGCGCGCTGGGAAGGTGGCGATGATTATACAATCTGGGCAACTTCACAGAGTCCGTTTATATGTAAACTGTTTAATGGACCGCGTATTCCACATTCAAATCTTCGTGTAAAGACATTTAATGTCGGTGGATCTTACGGTAACAAACAGACACTGAGTGTTACAATCCTGTGTGCGTCCCTGGCATCCAGAATGACCGGACGTCCGGTAAAATTATTTCAGACAAAGACCGAGCAACTGATTGCCCATGAACAGCGTCTTGGAAGTAAGATTAAGGCAAAAATCGGTATGGACAAAGATGGGTATTTCAATGCTGTACAGGGTTGTTGGTATGTAGATACAGGATCCTTGGCAGATGCTGTACAGGGACAGGTTGGTGTAGGACTTGGTGAAGCGCAGCTTGTTATGGCAAAATGTAAGAACTGGGATCTGGACAGCAAGGTTGTAGTTACAAATAAATGTGCGGCCGGTATTGTCCGTGGATATGGCGGACAGGAATTGAACAGTTGTCTGGCAAGGGTTATGGCAAGTGTTATGCGAAAAGCAAATGTGGATCCGATCGAGACATTTAAGAAGAACTATGTAGCGCCTGGCGATCGTTTTATCTGGCGTGACGGACGCTGGTGGCAGTCAAGATCTTCTAACAAATATCCGGAGACGATCCAGGCAGCAGCAGATTATTTTGGATGGAAAGATAAATGGAACGGCTGGCTGGTACCTACAAGAGTAGAGGGAAGAAAAGCGTACGGTGTAGGTGCAGGTATCATTGGTAATGCGGATATCGCAGAGGATAATACAGAGGCATATGTACGTATTCAGCATGACGTAAAAGGTCGTTACTGTCACTTGATCGTACAGTGTGACTTAACAGAGTCTGGTATGGGACAGAGGGCCGCAGCGGCTAAGTTCGCGGCAGAAGTTATGAATGTACCGATGGACCGTGTAATCGTTACAGAACCAGATTCCGTAAATAACCCGACGAACTTCGGATTATGTGGTTCCCGCGGCACGATCACAACAGGTAAGGCAGTTACAAGAGCTGCGCAGGATTGTAAGAACAAAGTCCTGGAGATGGGTGCATTACACTTTGGCGTATCAAAAGACCAGTTAGAGACAAAAGATTTCCAGGTATATGTACGTGATAACCCGGAGAAATCAATCCCGATCAAGAAGTTAGGACCTAAAGACTTAAATGTCACAGGTTATGGTAATCATATTGAGCAGTTCGATCTTCCAAGCTGTTGTCTGTTCTTAACAGAAGTGGAAGTAGACCTTGATACAGGCGCAACTAAGATCTTAAGAATTGTAAATGGCACAGATATCGGACAGATCGTAGATAACCGTATGGTGAGAATGCAGCTTCAGGGTGGAATCGGTTCAGCCAGTGTCGATACAGCGACCTTTGAAGAGTGCGTTTACGATGTAGATGGAACCGGACGTATGCTGACAAACTCTATGCTCGAGTATAAATGGCGTACATTCAATGAATTTCCGGTACATCGTGCAGTGATTGAAGAATCCCAGATTGATTCCTTTATGTTCAAGGCAGTTGGTATCGGTGAGATTTCCGGTGCGGCAGGAGCAAGTGCTATATTAATGGCAATCTCAAATGCGATCGGAGTAGAGGTCAATGAATACCCGGCAACACCTGATGTAATCTTAAAGGCCATCAAGAGTAAGGAGGAAAACTAATGAAACATTTTAAATATGAAAATGCGACTTCTTTTGATGAGGTAAAGGACATTGTCAATGCATCTGAAGGAAAATCAGTAGTAATGGCAGGCGGAACAGATTTACTGGGTGTATTAAAAGGAAAGCTACTTCCGGAATATCCAGAGACTGTTGTATCATTAAAAGAAGTGCCGGATACAGAATATATTAAAGACGAAGACAACGTATATAAGATCGGCGCAATGACGACACTCAGCACGATTGAGAGAGATGAGGCTTTAAAAGAGGCTCTTCCGGCAGTTGGTCAGGCTGCAAGAAGTGTGGCATCTCCGCTGATTCGAAATCGTGCAACCATCGGCGGTAACTTGTGTCAGGATGTAAGATGCTGGTTTTATCGTTACCCGGATATTGCGGGAGGTATTTTAAACTGTGCACGTAAAGGTGGAAATGAATGTTATGCGATCCGTGGAGATAACCGTTATCATTCTGTTTTCGGAGGAATGAAGACGGGGCTCACACCATGTTCTACAGAATGTCCGGCAGGAACGGATATCCCTGGATATATGGCAAAATTCCGCGAGGGAGATATCGAAGGTGCAGCAACAATTCTGATGCAATATAATCCATTGCCGATGATGACCAGCCGTGTCTGTGCACATACATGTCAGACAAAATGTAATCGCTGTACAACGGATGAGAATGTATCCATTCATTCTGTAGAGCGCGTACTTGGTGATTACATTATGGAGCATCTGGATATCTTCTATCCGGCACCGAAGACAGAGACTGGCAAGACAGTAGTTGTTGTGGGTGGAGGACCTGCAGGTCTGACAGCAGCGTATTATTTAAGAAAAGCCGGTAATGAGGTGACAGTTGTAGATGCTAATGAAGAGGCCGGTGGATGCCTGATGTACGCAATTCCGAATTTCCGTCTGCCAAAGAAATATGTAAAAAAGATTGTAAAAGCACTGGAGACGATGGGAATCAAATTCCAGACCAATACAAAGGTCGGAGAAACAGTAGCAATCGAAGATCTGGAAAAAGAATATGATAAAGTATTTGTGGCAACCGGAGCCTGGGCAAGGCCGGTGTTGGGATTTGACGGTGAGGAATTTACAGAATTTGGACTTCAATTCTTAGTAGAAGTTAATAAATGGATCAACAAGAAGGTGCGTAAGCATGTGCTCGTAGTCGGTGGTGGTAACGTATCTATGGACGTTGCGATCACAGCCAAACGTCTGGGGGCGGAATCTGTTACACTGGCATGTCTGGAACAGAGATGGGAGATGCCTGCCAGCGAGGAGGAAGTTGGAAGAGCGATCGAGGAAGGCGTAACTGTTATGAATGGCTATGGTCCGGCGAGAGCGATCATCGAAGGTGGCAAGATTAAAGGAATGGAACTGAAAGTATGTACATCTGTCCGTGACGAGACGGGAAGATTCAATCCTTCTTACGATGAGAGCCGGTTAGTGACGATCGAAGCTGATTCCGTACTGATGGCGGCAGGACAGAGAGTAGATCTTTCTTTCTTAAAAGAAGAACTGGATATTGCAAGAAATAGAGGTCTGATTAAAGTAGAAGATGAGTCTCAGAAGACTTCCCGCCCGAACTTCTTTGCAGGTGGCGACGTGGTAACAGGTCCGACGACTGTTATCAAAGGTATCCGTTCCGGAAGAAATGCAGCAGAGGCAATCAACCGGGAATTGGGTATTGAAAATCCACCGAAATATCATCAGGAAGGTTTCCTTAGATTTGCAACAGACTGTGCAAAGAAAAAGACAGCAGTGAAAGATCTTCAGCTTCCGGCCGAGGAACGAACTATCGATAAAGAAGATTCAATAACATTGTCGGTAGAAGCTGCAAGAGAAGAAGCAAACCGTTGTATGAACTGTGGATGTTATTCGGTGAATGCATCGGATCTGTCGCCGGTTATGGTTATGCTGGGAGCAACATTAAAGACAACAGAAAAAGAAGTGAAAGCAGCAGATTTCTTTACTACACATCTGAAAGCATATGATATGTTAGAGGAAGGCGAAGTGATCACCGAGATTCAGATTCCGAAATTAGATGGATACAAGATGTCTTATCAGAAATTCCGCATGAGAGATTCTCTTGACTTTGCTATGGCAAGTATGGCATCTGCATATAAACTGACAGACGGTAAGATTGAGGATGTTCGGATTGTTATGGGTGCAGTGGCACCGATTCCACTTCGTATGGCGGCAGTAGAAGAACTCCTGATCGGTAATGTACCATCAGAGGCACTTGCGGAAGAAGCCGGAAATCTGGCAATCGCAGGCGCAGAGACCATGGGACATAACGACTATAAGATCAACGAAGTAAAGACTTATGTTAAACGTCTTGTGGAAGAAATGATGGCATAAGAGGTAGGTTTTATGATTCAGATGGAAGAAAAAGAGTTAGAAGAGAAACTTACAGAGGCCAGAGAAGATGGATATAAAGAAGCAATGAAAACGATCGAAGGTATCATTCGGTTAAAAGAGATGGGGGTTGGTGACTGTGAAATCGTAAAGCGGTTGGATGCAGCACCGGCGATTGTCCATGGATTATTAGAAAACCTGAAGTAAAGCTTTGAAATAACAATCTAAAATAAAAGTATAAAATAAAATGCCCCCTGTCAAAAGGAAACAGTATCTGATTGATTTTTTAATACATATACTGGCAGAGGGCATTTTATGATTTATCATGGTATTTAGAATTACCGGAGATATTCACTTTAAAATTAATTTTTAGAACGTTCAGTTTTCGACTTGTTCACGTTGGAAATCAGCAACCATTTCTTTCCTGAGATCCGCATAATTGGAAATAGCATCTTTCAGGACATAGATTGAAAGAACTGCGTACATGAAAGAGGATTCTGGAAGTGTATCGATCTCCAGAGATTTTGCAATCATATCCGGAGTGATCATGTGGGCAGACATTACGGAAAGATCTTTGGCATAGTCAAGGACAACTCCAAGACAAATTTTTAAATCTTCCGGGCAGTCGGAATCATAAGTCTTGACGCCGATCTCTGTGATGATGTCCCGGTGAGTGGTAAATGCAAGAGCAATCTCAGGATTATTTTCCTGATTCATAAAAATACCGATTCCCTGAGGATTTTCTGGGAACATCGCCCGGTTAAAAATCTGTAGATATTTATTTCTCTTTGTAGATGTAATACTCATAAAAACCTCCTGTTTTTGATTAAAATTTTAAAAATAACGCTTTAAATTGCGTAAAAATATTGCGATATACATGTTAATTATTATAAAATATATAATGTAAGGTGTCAATTGTATGCGATGATACCAGAATAATAAGAGGAGATGAATTTGTTATGAAAGAACACAATATAGTTAGCCAGTTCCCGTCATCAACTACATGTTTTGGATGTAATGACGGCCCGTCAGAAGGAACAGGTGTCCGTGCATTTTTGACAGAAGACGGATATGTAGTAAGTAAATTAACAACAAAGGAATGCCACCAGGGATTTCCAAATGTAACACATGGTGGGATTATTTCTACATATTTTGATGAGGTGTTATGGTTTGCAACACTGGTTGAAGATCCGAGTGTTTCAGCCATGACGGTAGAGATGAATATTAAATATAGAAAACCGGTGCCTACAGGTACGGAGATCCGTATTATTGCAGAACCTGCAGTAATTGAAGGCAGACATTATTATGTAGATGGATATATTCTGCTTCCGGATAACGAAGTGGCTGTTACGGCTAAGACACATTATATTGCATTGAAAAAAAATGATATTCATGCGAAAAAAGAACATTGCAGAGATCGCCATGTAATTAAAGACTTTTCTCTGAAGAGTATAGAATTTTAACTTACATTATTTTTTTGAAAATGGTATAATAAAATATGTCAAAGATATTGATGTTAATGTATGCGATTAAAAAGAGAAGGAGGTAATTATGTTTGAAATAGGTGATTATGTTGCTCATTACAAACAGGGAATTTGCGAAGTGGTAACGATTGGTAAACTGGATATCGGGTGTTCGGATAATGAGAAAGAATACTATACACTGAAACCAATCTATGATGCCGGTGGAACGGTCTATACACCGGTGGATAATACGAGACATCAGATCCGAAGTATATTAACAAAAGAAGAAGCCTCTGAACTTTTAGAGCATATGCAGGAGATAGAGGTTTTGAATGTAAAAAACGAAAAACTTCGGGAGGCGGCATATAAAGAATCATTATTAAAAAATGAGTGTAAGGACTGGATTGCGCTATTGAAGACTTCTTATACAAGAAAGATGAAGAGACTGGCATCCGGCAAAAAGAGTATCAATGTGGACGAGCGTTATATGAGCAGCGCAGAGTCATTTCTTTATGGAGAACTGGCGGTAGTGTTGGGTATGAAACGCGAGGAAGTGAAAAAGAAGATATTAGGCAGTCTGCAGCAGGAGATTGTCTGTGAATAGTATTTAGAAATAAAGTAAAAAGATACAGAGTATGAAAAAACATATGATTATTTGGATGATAGTTGCAGTTTTGTGTATAGTATATGGGATTTGCATTAAACGTATAGGATCGGGGACAAGATTTTATCTTGTGTGGTTTGCTATGGGAATTTTAGCTTTCGGATGTATGATTGGAGCAAAAATTCAGATCTGGAGCAGGATTCCCGGCGTGATCCAGAAAGGGATGATTGCGATAACGCTGGGAGTTATTGCAATTTTTCTGTTTATAGAAGGATGCGTGATTAGTATGTATGGGCAATCCGGTAAGCAGGGATTAGACTATGTGATTGTGTTAGGGGCACAGATGAGGGAGAGTGGTCCGAGTAAGGTGTTGAAGTATCGCCTGGATCGGGCAATTGTCTATTTAAATCATAACCCCGGGACAATCTGTATTGTTTCCGGTGGAAAGGGAACGAATGAACCTTGTTCAGAGGCATCCGGGATGAAAAAATATTTAGTAGAAAATGGGATTTCTAAAGACCGGATTTTAGAGGAGGATCGGTCTTTTAATACAGTACAAAATATGAAATACAGTGTTAAATTTTTAGACAATAAGGGAGCGAGTGTCGGAATTGTCACAAACAATTTCCATTTATTTCGGGCAGTGCGACTTGCGAAAAAGCAGGGAATATCCAATGTTTATGGTATTTCTGCAGAATCTACAGTATTTTATCTGCCAAATAACATGTTACGAGAATTTTTGGGGATTCTCAAAGATTTTGCAGTGGGAAATCTTTAAAAACAGGCATTTTTAGTAAAAAAATGTGATTGTTAAAAAACTGGTTTAAATTTTTAGATAATTTAAAAAATAACGTTGGATTATTTAGAAAAAGTTAGAAAATTCTGTAAATGTTCTTGATTTTTCGACTCAAGGCTGTTACACTGTTCAATACCAACAAGGACATCATGAACACAAGGCATATGTGAAAGAACAGATGTTGTTGAAATGATGACTTAACGTTACAACGGAAAGGAGTAATTTTAAAATGGGATTTTTAACAGGAAAAACAGCAATTGTTACAGGAGGAGGTCGTGCAGTATTAAGTGATGGAAGTTGTGGATCTATCGGATACGGTATTGCTACTGCATATGCAAAAGAAGGTGCGAATCTTGTAATTACAGGACGTAATGTGAAGAAGTTAGAGGACGCGAAGGAAGAGCTGGAAAGACTGTACGGAATTAAAGTATTACCAGTTCAGGCTGATGTTGCTGCAGGGCAGGACAATGAAGCTGTTGTAGGAAACGTAGTAAAACAGGCAATCGATACATTCGGAAGAATCGATGTACTGATCAACAACGCACAGGCATCTGCATCAGGAGTTACAATTGCAGATCATACAACAGATCAGTTTGATTTGGCAGTATATTCTGGATTATATGCAGTATTTTATTATATGAAAGCCTGCTATCCATACTTAAAAGAGACAAAGGGATCAGTCATCAACTTTGCTTCAGGAGCAGGACTTTTCGGTAACTACGGACAGTGTGCATACGCTGCTGCAAAAGAGGGTATCCGTGGACTGACTCGAGTAGCTGCTACAGAGTGGGGTGCTGATGGAATCAATGCCAATGTTGTTTGCCCATTAGCTTGGACAGCTCAGCTTGAGAACTTCGAGAAAGCTTATCCGGAAGCATTCAAAGCAAATGTTAAGATGCCACCGGCAGGACATTACGGAGATGTAGAGAAAGAAATCGGTCGTGTATGCGTACAGCTTGCATCACCAGACTTTAAATACATGAACGGCGAGACACTTACATTAGAAGGTGGAATGGGACAGAGACCATAATCGTATTGTACATATAGAATCTAAAGTAGCAAAAGAAAAAGCAGGGGCTGGAAAGGCTCCTGCTTTTTCACATGGACTCAATTTATGATAGGACTATATGATAATGCAATAAATAGGTTAAAAGATATTTTCAGCTGCTTCTTTTGCATATTTGGTAGTTACAAGTTTTTTATAAGGAACCCGTTCTTTTAGAACACCGGAGGTATCCAGGATATCTTGCAGAAGTTCAAAGCTTTCTTTTTCAAAGATCAGGTCAGACTTCCAGGTGTTCTGGTCATAGTAGCGGGCAACGATCGTGGTGATTGTGTCCAGATCCGTTTCTTTGAATTGTGGTTTGATGACAGAGGCAATCTCAGAAGGAGAGTGTTTCTGTACATAATTCATACCTTTTTGAAGAGCGTTGGTAAATCCCTGGATGATATCAGGATTGGCCACTATATAGCTTTCTTTCGCAGAAAATGAGGTGTAAGGAACATAGCCGCTGTCTACACCGAGAGAAGCGACAACATAACCTTTTCCTTCTTTTTCGAGAGAAGTAGCGCTTGGTTCGAATTCTACCGTGTAATCCCCAAGGCCTTCTGCGAATGCAGCGGCAGTGGAACCGAAGTCGATACTCTGGTTGATGGTCAGATCCTTTTTCGGGTCGATGCCATTTTGCTTTAAGATATACTCAAATACCATTTCCGGCATACCACCTGCTCTGCCGCCAAGTACAGTTGCTCCTTTTAAATCTTTCCATTTGAAGTCAGGCATCTCTTCTCTGGCTACTAAGAAGTTGCCGGCACGCTGGGTTAATTGGGCGAAATTCACAATCAGGTCATTTGCTCCTTCCTGATAAGTATAGATTGTGGATTCGCTTCCCATGAAACCGATGTCTGATTCACCGGATAATACAGCGGTCATTACTTTGTCGGCACCGAATCCATTTTTCAGGAAAAGGTCAATCCCTTCTTCTTCAAAATAGCCGTTCTCGATGGCGACGTACATAGGGGCGTAGAAGATAGAATGAGCAACTTCACACAGCCGGACAGATGTGAGCTCCTTTTTGGAGTCTGAGGTATCGGATGTCTGCTTACCAACTTTAGCGGAAGTGGTTTTGCTGGTGTTAGTGCCGGATGTGCATGCTGTTAGAAGACAGAGACACAAAAAGACTGAAAGAGCCATTGCAAGACGATTTTTTTTCATAATTCCTCCAGATAATTTCCATCGTTGATTTAGCGTATGCAGATTAGAGAAAGTGCGTGAATGGAAAATGAAAACTCTGCAAAAGTAGAATCGACACAGAGTACAGATACTAAGGAAACGAAATCATCACAGAGCGCAGATGCTACAGATGCAACAGACACGAAAGGATCTTCCGATGAAAGAAATGCGTATGGTCTGACGAAAATCGTCGTATGATTACCAATCATTTTTTGGATTGGTGGATGAAACATATGCCGTATATTTACGAAGCAATGATTGAAGACAAAAAAATTTACAGATGTTCTTTACAATACTGTGAAAATTTATGCTGAAAGCGATAAGACTGGAACATTTGATAGATTTGTCTATGATGATGGTAATATTTTGAAATCAAGATTTTGTGTCGGTACAGTTTTTCATGTTGATTTTACAAAGTTTGATGATGATTTATACACGAAGTTGCTTGGCGGATTTCAAAATTCTATGAAAGTTTTAGTACCTGCAGGTGATGTTATTGATACTCTTGTCAATAGTCTTACACCTTCAAAACGTTATCAGATTTCGTATGTAGTTTGCAATTTTATGTATTTGTTGGTTGCTGCTATGCACGATGATACATTTTGTAATATGATTGAACATACAAGCGATTATTATAAGATGGTGTGTGAAAGTCATAGTGCTGTGTACAATGAAGAAGATGATAATCCTGATGATTTTTGGTAAATAACAGCCTCATTGCGCAAATAGTTATTCAACCTTTTTCGGTTATTTTCCAACTGGTAATCTGGTTTTTCGAACTATTATTCATTCATCTCATCCAGTTACCTCATCCAGTTACTTTCTTTATCCTTTACTTTCGAAAATAAAAAAGTTATACTGAAAGGCAGATAAATGGAGGGCATAATTATGATGTATATATGGTTGATCGTGGGATTTGTGTTATTGATCAAAGGAGCGGATTTCTTTGTAGACGGTGCATCTTCGGTGGCGAAGACGTTAAAGATTCCTTCCGTGATCATTGGACTTACGATTGTTGCGATGGGAACGAGTGCACCGGAGGCTGCAGTCAGTCTGACGGCAAGTATTAAAGGAAGTAACAATATTTCTCTGGGAAATATTATAGGTTCTAATATTTTTAATTTACTGATGGTGATTGGAATCTGTGCAATCATCTTTCCGGTAGCAACGAACCTGGAGATTTTAAAGAGAGATATGATCTGGAATATTGCGGCATCTGTGGTATTATTTGTGATGATCTTAGATGGTAAGATTGGAAGAATTGACGGCATTATTTTATTAGGTGCGATGGCAATCTATCTGTATGTAGTCGTGAAGCATGCAATGAAGAACCGCATGGAGGGAGACGATGAAGCTCCGATGCCGGTTATGATGGCACTTCTTTCTATTATTATAGGATTGGTTGCAGTTATTTTTGGAGGACAGATGGTTGTCAATAATGCAAGCCTGATCGCGGCGGCATGGGGAATGAGTGAGACTTTGATCGGACTTACGATTGTTGCGATCGGAACATCACTTCCGGAACTGGTGACGTCGATCGTTGCATCCAGAAAAGGAGAGTCAGGACTTGCGATTGGAAATGCAGTAGGTTCGTGTCTGTTTAACATCTTATTTATTTTGGGACTGACATCGGCGATTTCTCCAATCACGGCATCTAAGGAATTGTTAGTAGATACAGGGTTATTGATCTTAGTGACGATCCTGATGCTGATATTAGCAAAAACGCAGATGAAAACCTCCAGAAAAGAAGGAATCCTCTGCGTAGTCGCCTATATCGCGTATAGTGTATATATTATATTAAGATAAGAGATTAAGATTCTCTGGCATTTTCATATTTCAGGTAGGTATAGATACCGACGATGATCAGAATGCCACCGATGATCTGAAGAATGCCTGGTACTTGTCCGAAGAGTATCAGAGCAAGAATAGAGGCAAATACAGGTTCTCCCAGTTTCATGTTAGAGATCAGTGAAGCTGGGAGATATTTTAATCCCCAGTTGAAAATGCTGTGCCCCATCAGTGTACAGAAGATGCAGAGCAAGAATCCCCACAGGTAGTTCATCGTTCCGTATCCGGTGACCGGAGTGCGGGATACCAGATTAAATACAAACAAAGTCAAAGAAGTCATTCCGTATACAAGAAATGTATAAACCGTGGTAGATAGGTTTTTGCGCTGTCTGGAACCGATCATCGTATAGATCGCCATAAAGCAGGCACCTGCGAGAGCGAGCATATCGCCGAGGATGATCTGACTTCCGCCGGAACGGTCCGCCATGGCAAGTACAACACTTCCCGAGAAGGTGATAAGAATCCCGATAATCCCTGCTTTCGAACATTTTTCCCGAAAAAGTATGTATGAAAAAATGCAGATAAAGAATACTTCGATATCTACAAGCACAGTACTGGAAGATACGCTGGTATAACGGATGGATTCAAAATAGCAGGTGAAATGACAGGCCAGAAAGAAACCACTGACCAGACATAGAACCAGACTCTTTAGTTTGATATTTTTTAGTTCATCCCGGTATTTGGTAAGGACGAAAGGAAGCAGACACAAGGTGGTGAATCCCATTCGATAAAAAGCAAGTACGGTAGAAGGGGCAGTTGCGTATTTTACAAATATAGAAGAAAATGATACCCCGACGACACCAAGTAATACGATCAGTCTAGTTTTCATAATGGCACTCCTTTAGATAAAATATTTAAAACCAGTATACTACAGATAAAACGAAGATTCTACAGATAAAACGGTCATGCTACAGATAAAACGAAGATTCTACAGATAAAGCAGTGTGACGACAGTTTGCTCAAAAAAAACTACATTTAAAACGGCAGTGGTAACATTTTATACAAAATCTATTGAACAATTCTTAAAAAAAGATAAAATAAGTATAAAGATTTGGAACGGCCGGTTCGAATATATTGAGAAAAATGAATAAAGAAAATTAAGAAAAGAAAAAGATTAAGGTGAAGATTATGGAAAATAAGAAAAAATTTTCGATATCCCTTACAACGCAGATTTTAATTGCAACTGTTGGAGGTATCATTTTCGGTTCTGTTGTCGGTGAATGGGCAACAAACTTAAAGTTTATCGGAGATATTTTTATCCGTTTGATTCAGATGTCAGTCGTTCTTCTGGTTATGTCTGCGGTAGCAGGTGCCGTAGGAAGCGGAGACGGACAGGATGTAGGTAAGATGGGATTCCACACATTTAAGTGGATCATCGGATTTACAATCGTTTCAGCAGGTTTTGGTGTTGCATTATCTATGCTGTTAAAACCAGGTGTAGGTATCACACTTTCGGGAGCAGAGAAAATCGCAGAGCAGACTGTTGAGTCTACATCTTTACAGGATACAATCCTGAACTTTGTACCTACAAATATCATTCAGTCAATGGCTGATGGTTCTATGGTTCCATGTATCGTATTTGCATTGTTCTTTGGTGTTGCTATGGGAGCTTATGCAAAACAGACAGGAAACCGTGTAATCGTTGACTGGGTAACAAGCTTAAATGCAGTTATTACAAACATCATCAAAAACGTTATGGTAGTTGCACCAATCGGTATCTTCTGCCTGTTAGCAAACGTTGCTGGTTCTACAGGACTGAAAGTTATCATCCCGATGCTGAAGTTCTTGCTGGTATTATTAATTGGTGATGCAATTCAGTTCTTATTATTTACACCACTTACAGCAGCTCTTTGTAAGGTTAATTTGTTCAAGATGCCTAAGAAATTTGCAAAGATGTCTATGATGGCTGTAACAACAACATCAGGTGCTATCTGTCTTCCAACTAAGATTGAAGACGAAGTAACAAAATTCGGTATCAGCCGTAAAGTTGCTGACTTTACAGGACCGATTACAATGTCCATGAACAGCTGTGGTGCTGCACAGTGCTACGTAGCAGCTATCTTCTTCATGGCACAGTCTACAGGAATCCAGATGACTCCTTACCAGATGGGTATGGCAATCCTGTTATCTTGCCTGATGTGCTTAGGTACAATTTCTGTACCAGGTGGATCTGTAATTGTTTACACATTCCTTGCTACTTCATTAGGACTTCCTCTTGAGAGTATCGCAGTACTGATCGGTATTGACTGGTTCGCTGGAATGTTCCGTACATTAATGAACGTAGACGTAGACGTTATGGTTGGTATGCTTGTTGCAAGCAAACTTGGTGAATTAGACCACGACGTATTCGATGAGAAGAAAACCGTTACATACTAATTAATGACATTATCGAATTACAATCATACATAACTCTCAAAAACCTCTGATGTGGGAAACCGTATCAGGGGTTTTTACTATATTAAAAGAGAATATAGAATAAAGAAGAAATTTGTCTATTCGGGGAGAAAATATGTTATCATGTATATAATATAGGAGATAGTAGCAATGACAACATATGAATTAGTAGAAAAATTAATCACGAATATAGCGGTGCTGGCACTGACAGCAGAGATTTTTTCAAGAATCCGTCCGTTACAGGAAGCAATTTTAAATGAACGAAGAAAATGGCAGCAGGACATCGTGTTGTCATTAATTTTTGGTGGGATTATTATTATGTCTACGGCAATTGGAGTCAATATTGGATCCTATTCTCTGGATACAAAAGCAATCGGAGCGATAACTGCGGGACTTCTGGGTGGCCCTGTAGTAGGTTTTTTGTCTTCTTGTATTGGAGCGCTTTATGAACTCTTTTTCTCTGTACCAAAAGTATTTGCCAGAAGTGCCGCGTTTTCGACAATCCTTTGTGGACTTCTGGGAGCTGGATTTTATCCATATTTTCAGAGAGGTAAATGGAAATATAAAGACCTTTTTGTACTGGCTTGCTTTGGAGAGCTGGTAGAGATGGTTTCTTTGATTCGTATCACGGTTTCTTTGCAGGTTGCTGTAGATGCGATTCTGGATGCGGCGATACCGATGACACTGATGAATTCAATCGGTATTTTGATCTTTATTTCCTGTTTTAATACGGTGTTTGACAGGCAGGATCTGGAGAGCAGCAGGCAGCTTCAGCAGATGTTAGAACTTACGAAACATTGTATGCCCTTATTCCAGGGAAATCTTGAGAAAAATGATTCTATGAATGCACTCGTATCTATGATTATAGAGGAGACGCAGTGGGCCGGTGCGATGATTGTGGATCGCGACCGCATGCTGGCCTGGAAGATTGTATCAGATATTGATATCAAAAGCCCTATGGATCACATGACTGATGTGAAAGAAGCCTGGAGGAATCTGGGACTTCCGGAAGAAGCCTGGGAGAGCTCGGAGGTTTTAGAGAAATATCTGGCAGAACTAAAAGAGGATAATTCAGAAGAGGTTCAGAAGAATCTTAAGATCCTTAGACGGTTATGGGGAATCCCTGAGATTGCAGAGAAAGCACTGGAGACAAAACAGATGGTGACAGTATTTCGAATCCCGGAGACAAGTGTCTGGTATCGGACAATGCGGGAGTGCTCGGTTGTAGCGGCACCGTTTGTAATAGAAGAACAGGCAGTTGGTTGCCTGGTCGTATTTATGAAGAAGCAGTGGACGGGGCGTAAGAGTGAACTTGATATGATTGAAAATCTGGTGACGATCGCGTCTTATCAGATTGCAGTCAGAGAGCTGGAAAAAAGAAAATCCATGCTTCAAAAAGCGGAGTTTAAGGCATTGCAGTTCCAGGTGAATCCTCATTTCTTATTTAATGCGTTGAATACGATTGCCAGTGTATGCAGAGAAGATCCGGAGCGTTCCAGAGAACTTCTGATCACACTGGCGGATTATTTCCGTTATAATCTGGATTATGAGGCATATATGGTACCTCTGGAGGAGGAACTTGACCATGTGAATGATTATCTGGAACTTGAGAGAGCCAGGTTTGAAGAGAAACTGATTGTCTCTTATGATGTGCCGGAGCGTATGGATGTTATGATTCCGACACTGATCTTACAGCCGATCGTTGAGAATGCGGTTCGTCATGGAATCAGTGCGGATGGAAAGAGAATTGTAGATATTCGGATTCGAGAGGAAGAAGATGCATTTATTGTAGACATTGGAGATAAAGGAAGAGGATTCAAACCGGATGTTCTGGAAAAATTAGAGACCGGTGAGGCAATCGGAAATAGCATCGGACTGAGCAATGTGCATAAACGGATGAAGAATATATATGGAGAGAATCATGGATTGAAGATTATGAGCACGGACCATGGAAGTGTGGTAGAGATGTGTTTTTATAAAAATGTTTAAGAATATCAATATAGTATAAATACTGTAGAAATGTAGAGTATGATTGTGAAATGGATAGTGAGGGAAAGAACATGAAAATAGCTGTGATTGATGATGAACGGCCGGCAAGAAGCGAGTTGAAACATCAGCTTTTGAATCTGCTTCCGGATGCAGAGATCGAAGAAGGAGATAGCGGGGCGGCAGCGCTGCAGTTGGCAGGAGAATATAAATTTGATTTATTCTTTCTGGATATCAATCTGGGAGATATTAATGGAACTGTGCTCGTTAATGCACTGAAAAATATGCAGCCGGAGATGAAGATCGTATTTGTGACGGCATATTCGGAGTATGCGATTCAGGCGTTTGAACTTGGAGTAGAAGATTATGTGATGAAACCATTTTCACCAAAGCGCTTAAAGATGGTGTTAGACCGCCTGATGGGGGGGATGCATGCGGATGCAGGAACGAATACAGAGGCTGAACATAGCGGAGAGACACCACGCAGAATTGCAATTAACGGCAACAATAAGACAATTTTTGAAGATGTAAAGGATATCATTTACATAGAGACATATAATCGTGGATGCAAAGTGTATACTGTAAATAGTGTGTACAGTGACAGCAGGACAATCGGGGAGTATGAGAAGAAGCTTAGTGGGGGACATTTTTTCAGGATTCATAAAAGCTATCTGATCAATACAGATAAAGTAAGAGAGGTATTTCCGTGGGGAAATAACAGTTTCAGCCTCAGAATGCAGGAATATGAAGATAATATTCTTCCAATCAGTCGTGATAAGACGAAGATGCTTCGTCAGATGTTGGAAGCTTAGAAACTTAGACGGTTTCGTACGGATTGTTTATCTAAAGATAAGCAATCTGCGAAAAAAGATATAGCAGGAGGGGAAAAGATGCAGATTGCGATAGATACTCACACGCATACCCTGGTCAGTGGACATGCGTATAATACAATGAAAGAAATGGCAAAGGCAGCGGCAGAAAAGGGACTTAAGGGGCTTGCAATTACAGAGCATGCTCCGATGATGCCGGGAACTTGTCACGAATATTATTTTTCGAATTTAAAGATTGTTCCGCGCACGATGTATGGAATTGAACTGTTGCTTGGTGTGGAATTGAATGTATTGGATGAGAGCGGCAAAGTAGATCTGTCGGATTCACTGATCTCTGAGATGGATCTTGTGATTGCAAGTCTTCATATCCCATGCTATAAGGGCGAAAAGACAAAAGAACATATTACGAATGCCTATGTAAATGTAATGGAGCGGGGTGATATAGATATTATCGGGCATCCGGATGATTCCAGATTCCCGATCGATTATGAGAGACTGGTAAAAACTGCCGCGAGAACGCATACGATCCTGGAAGTGAATCATACGTCATTGAAACCGGATGCTTATAGGGTGAATGCCAGAGAAAATTATCATCAGATGCTTACATTTTGTAAGGAATACGGTGTTATGGTGGCTTTGGGAACGGATGCACATGTGGATGCACTGGTCGGGGAATATTCATATGCGTATCGCTTGTTGGAAGAGGAAAATTTCCCGGAGAAACTGGTTGCCAATACTTCTGTTGAGAAACTAAAATCATTATTACCACAGAAACACTAAAAATGGGTAGACTTTAAAAGTTTAGTGTGCTAAAATACAAGAGTACGAATTCTGCTATGAAGGAGATATAGGTATGAGTAAAAAGATCAGAACTGAGGCAGTAGACTATTTGTTTCAGGGAATTTTGAGTTTGAAAGATAAAGAAGAGTGTTATACATTTTTTGAGGATATCTGTACGATCAATGAATTGTTATCGTTATCGCAGAGATTTGAGGTTGCGAAGATGTTAAGAGAACACAGAACGTATCTTGAGATCGCGGATAAGACTGGTGCATCGACAGCAACGATCAGCCGTGTGAATCGTTCGTTGAACTATGGAAATGATGGATATGACATGGTTTTCGAGAGACTTTCGGCATTGGATGAGAAGGAAGAATAAGCCGACAAGTACGGGAAGATCAGGTAGTGACTGCGGTATATAAAAGATTGCGTTTTCGCAATCTTTTTTTCACGCCAGAGGTGGATATTTTCTTTTATCATAGAAAAAATTATGCTATACTTAGTTTGGATTATGTAGTAATTATATGAAATTTGGGGATTTGTAGTTATTTTTGGGATAAAAAGGTAGGTAAGAGAGATGAAACAGGAATATAAGGACGATACAAGAGGACGAATCGTAGATGCTGCATGGGAATTGTTTCATGAAAAAGGGTATGAGAAGACCACGGTAAATGATATTATCAAGAAAGCAAATACATCAAAAGGTGGATTCTACTACTATTTTGCAGCGAAGGATGAGCTCTTAAATTCGTTATATGCAATCTGGGATGCGGAATATAAGAAGTTCTATGACAATATGGATAAGACGCAGGATTGTTATGTACAGTTGCAGCAGATTTCGCAGTATGCATATTACTATACAGAGACGAATATTTCGCCGGAATTGTTAGCGAGACTGTATCAGGCACAGCTATTAGATAAGCGTCAGGATTGTTTTATGAATCCGGAGCGTTATTATGTAAAGCTGGTGAAGTCGATTATCGAAGAAGGGCAGAAGCGTCATGAGATCCGTGGAGATATGTCCGTGGATGATCTGGCACATATGGTTCTGGTGATTGACCGAGGAGTGCTGATGGATTGGTGTATTCAGGAGGGAAAGTATTCTCTGGGATACTATGGAAGTCGGGATTTTCAATTTTATATGAAGTTTTTGAGAGCAGATTCATAATATTGATGAGCATAAAAATAAGGCCTTTTGTGGGCCTTATTTTTTAGTCTTTTTATGATGTTCCGGTTCAGGCATGTCATCGATCAATTTCTCGATGATATGTTTCTTAATATAGACATCGAAACTCAGACTGCAGATAAATGCAAAAGTACGAAGTTTCTCTAATTCTTCCTCGGAGAGATCCGGGATATCAGAGAAACAGTCCAAAGACTTAGTGTAAGATCTGGCAACATCTTTCTGGACAGCATCTATACGGGACTTCTCCAGCTTGAAAACTTCTTCATAGATAGAATCGATATTGAACTCTTTATCACTGTCAAAATAATTCTCCGTGATAGGAGCAAGCATAGTCTCGATATCTTTGATCGATAAAATATTTTTAAAATAGTAGATAAAAATCATGGCAAGAATATGTTCTTTGGAATACTTCTTCTTGACGGGTGGTGGAAGAAGATTGTTCTTGGCATAATTATTGATCATGGTCTTGGTCAGAATCTTGTCTGTCTCATATCTCTTCGTAGAAGCAAACTGTTCTTCCATAAATGTAGTTACCTGATCCATGTATAGATTAATATTCGGAATATCCTTTGTCTTCACATAATCAATGTTAGAGATACTGGATAAAATGCTGTTCAGCATATCTTTTGAATCAATTGTCATATTATCACCTCAATGTAAATATTATATAGTTTTTAAAACTATATGACAAGTTGTTTTTGGGCAGACTTGCACTTTTTTGGAATTTGCTATATAATGACCAAGTGTTAACCCCAAAAAATCATTCAGGAAAGGATTAAATTTATGAGATTGCATAACAGACGAATCGCAAGATTTGGAGTTTCCATGATCTGTGTATTCGGTATGACATTGACAGCAATGCCGGTGTATGCAGAGGACATCACGAACCTTGAGAATAAGACCAGTAATCTGCAAGATCAGCTGGACGGGATTAATAAGGAGCTGGTTGCGATCAGCGACAAGATTGCAGACACAGAAGAAAAGATAGAATCTTCTAACAATGAGGTGTTCCGTCTACAGGCATCACTTCAGATTTCTCGTAACAATGAGCAGAGACAGTACGACAATATGAAAGATCGTATCCGCTTCATGTATGAGAATGGTTCGGCAACTATGTTATCTATGCTGTTTCAGGCAGATGACATGGCGGATTTCCTTAATAAGGCAGATTTTATCCAGAATGTCACAGAGTATGATCGTGAGATGCTGGAGAATCTGGTAGAAGTAAGAAAAGGTATAGAGACACAGGAAGAAGACTTGCAGAAGCAGCAGGACGAGCTTGCCAAGCTTCAGAAGGATCTCGCCAGTGAGCAGGAAGAGTTACAGGCGAAAGCAGATGCTACGTCGACCGATCTGAATGCTTTTAAGGCAAAACTTCAGGCGGCCAGAGAGGAACAGACGAAGAAGTCAGAGGAAGCCAAGAAAGTTGCATCAGCATCGACTTCGCAGAAGACGAATACTTCTAACGGAAGTAATTCATCCAGTGGAAATAATGCATCCAATCCCACACCGGGTGCACCATCTAATAGCGGTGGAGACAGCTCAAGTGGTGATTATTCAGGAGAGTACATTATTCCATCCGGAGGACTGACACCATCGAAAGGACGTATCTGGTTTAACGGCCACACGGAGACTTACTATTCTCAGAAAGTTCTTCCGGGAGGTGGACTGGATATCCCAGGACGACATATCGCAAGCGATGGTACGATCCGAGATGCGAACAACTATATCGTAGTTGCCAGTGATGATTATCCAAAAGGAACGATCATAGAGACTTCTCTCGGTACGGGAATGGTATACGATACCGGAAGTGGAAGCGGTAATATCGATCTTTATACAGATTGGTAAGAAAAAATTTCATATAGTACTTTACAAATCTTATACAGCGTATTATGATGTATGAGTAAGATATCTTCAGGGCAGGGTGAGATTCCCTACCGGCGGTAAAGCCCGCGAGCCGAGAGGCATGATCCGGTGAGATTCCGGGGCCGACAGTACAGTCTGGATGGAAGAAGATGATAGTACAGTTGATTTTTTGTATGAATGAATGTAGTATCAGAGCTCTGAGATGGTGATCCATTTCAGAGCTTTTTATATAGGAAAATCAGACATTCATTTATCAATCATATGTAACAGATCAATTCCACCCTGCAGATATTTCTGCAGGCTTTTTTTGTATCTGGTACATCGTTTTCGAAATAACTATACCATTCACTTGTCTGTGAATCCGATTGCACATGTTTAAAAGCCTCGGCGTAGCCCAGGCAAAGAACAGGAATAAGAAAGAAGGAATAGAAATGACGGATCAGGAATATATGCTTCGGGCTATTCAACTGGCCAAAAAAGGAGAAGGCTGGACGAATCCCAATCCTATGGTAGGGGCAGTGATCGTAAAAGACGGAAAGATCATCGGGGAAGGCTATCATAAAAAGTATGGAGAACTTCACGCGGAACGTAATGCAATTGCTTCTCTTACAGAATCAGCAGAAGGTGCGGTGATTTATGTCACGTTGGAGCCTTGCTGTCATCATGGTAAAACACCTCCATGTACGGAAGCGATCATTGAACAGAAGATCAGAAAAGTGGTGATCGGTTCCAGAGATCCGAATCCGAAAGTGGCAGGAAAAGGTGTACAGATGTTAAGGGAAGCCGGTGTAACAGTAGTTGAAGATTTTATGAGAGAAGAATGTGATCAGCTGAACCCGGTGTTTTTCCATTATATTACTACGAAGACTCCTTATGTGGTAATGAAGTATGCCATGACACTGGATGGGAAGATCGCAACGAAAACAGGAGCATCAAAATGGATCACCGGAGAATCTGCACGAAAAGAAGTACAGCATATGCGGCATCAGTACATGGGAATCATGGCTGGTATTGGAACTGTGCTTGCAGATGATCCGATGTTAAACGTCCGGGTAGAAGGCTGGAAAAGTCCTGTCAGGATTGTGTGTGACAGTAAGCTCAGGATCCCGCCGGGCAGTCAGATTGTAAAAAGTGCGGAAAAGTACCGGACGATCGTGGCTTATGCAGAACAGAAAAATGCAAAAGAGAAAATAAAAATATTACATACCATGGGAGTTGAAACCATTTACTGTCCCGACGAAAAGAATCAGATAGACCTTAAGAAGCTGATGGCAGATCTTGGAAACAGAGGCATTGACAGCATCCTCCTGGAGGGAGGAGGTACGTTAAATGACAGTGCACTGCGAGCTGGAATTGTAAAGGAAGTACAGGCTTTTGTGGCACCAAAGCTGTTTGGCGGTGTGGCTGGGAAGACACCGGTAGAGGGTATTGGAGTTGAACTGCCGTCTGAAGCAGTGGAACTGAAATATACAGATATCTGCCAGATCGGTGAGGATATCCGGATAAAATGTCAGGTGTGTGATAAAAAACAGGAGGAATCATGTTTACAGGAATCGTAGAAGAGAAAGGAAAAGTCCGTTATATACAGCTGACAGGGGAATCAGGGATCCTGGCAGTGAAAGCCCGGAAAGTCCTGGAAGGGACAAGGATCGGTGACAGTATCGCTGTGAATGGTGTGTGTCTGACAGTTACGTCGATTCAGCCGGACGGATTTACTGCCGATGTGATGGCAGAGACGATCAGAAGAAGCAGTCTTGGCAGCTGCAAGGCCGGAAGCCAGGTAAACCTGGAACGTGCAATGGCTGCAGACGGCAGGTTCGGGGGACACATAGTAAGCGGCCATATTGATGGGACTGGCGTGATACGTTCCATGCTCCGGGAAGAAAATGCCATCTGGGTATCAATTGAGACATCGCCACAGATTTTGCATCTGATCGTGGAAAAAGGATCCGTCTGTATTGATGGGATCAGCCTGACAGTTGCAAGGGTTGATGAAGCTGGTTTTCAGGTGTCGGTCATTCCACATACAGGAGAAGAAACCACTCTTTTGGAAAAGGTGCCGGGGGATCTGGTTAATCTGGAAAATGATGTGATCGGAAAATACGTAGAAAAACTGCTTGGCATCAGAAAAAACGAAGAAGAGAAAAAAGAATCCGGAATTACGATGGAGTTTCTTGAAGAATTCGGGTTTTAGAACAGGAGGATATACACTATGTCACAAAATTATCAGTACAACACAATTGAAGAAGCACTTAGGGATCTTAAGGAAGGAAAAATAGTTCTGGTCACAGATGATCCGGACAGAGAAAATGAGGGAGATCTGATATGTGCGGCAGAGTTTGCGACCAGGGAAAATATTAATTTCATGGCGACCTATGCAAAGGGTCTTATCTGTACACCGATGAGTGCAGAAATTGCGGTGAGATTGAACTTTCCGCCGATGGTTGCGGAGAATACGGACAATCACAGTACAGCATTTACCGTGGCAGTAGATCACGCAGATACAACCACAGGTATCTCTGCGGAAGAGCGCTCCTATACTATCATGAAGTGTGTGGATGATCAGTCAAAACCGGAGGATTTCAGAAGACCGGGACATGTGTTTCCGCTTATTTCCAGAAAAGGCGGGGTTTTGGTACGAAATGGCCATACAGAGGCAACAACAGATCTTATGAGACTTGCCGGACTGAAAGAATGCGGCGTGTGCTGTGAAGTTATGAAAGAAGATGGAACTATGATGCGTACATCACAGCTATGGGAAATGGCAAAAGAGCATAACCTTACATTTATTACGATCCGTGATCTGCAGGATTATATAAGAATACATGAAAAGCATGTAAAGGAGGAAGCCGTTGCAAACCTCCCAACGCAGTACGGTGATTTTAAAATGTATGGTTATATCAATGATATTACAGGAGAGCATCATCTGGCACTGGTAAAAGGTGATCTGGGAGATGGTGAGGATGTGCTTTGCCGGGTACATTCGGAGTGTCTGACAGGGGATGCATTCGGATCGCTCAGATGTGACTGTGGCCTGCAGCTGCAGACAGCGATGCGCCAGGTAGAAGCAGAAGGCCGAGGAATCATTCTGTATATGAGACAAGAAGGCCGAGGAATCGGACTGATCAATAAGATCAAAGCATATGCGCTTCAGGAGCAGGGATACGATACTGTGGAGGCTAATGTGAAGTTAGGGTTTGCACCGGATCTCAGAGAGTACTGGGTCGGGGCACAGATACTGTCAGACCTTGGTGTGAAATCATTAAGATTACTGACAAATAATCCGGATAAAGTCTATGGACTTGGCGAATTCGGACTGAAGATCAATGAGAGAGTACCTCTGGAGATTCCGGCACAAAAGTATGACCGGAAGTATATGAAGACGAAGCAGGAAAAGATGGGTCATATTTTTAAAGAAATAAATTTATAAAAAACAGCAAATATCAGGAGGAAGAAAAAATGAGACAGATCAATTTAGTAGAAGGAAAAGTAGTAGCACCGGAGGGAATGAAGGTTGGTATCGTGGCAGCGAGATTCAATGAAATTATTGTGAATAAATTATTGGGAGGGGCAGTCGACGGACTGGTAAGACATGGAGTAGAAGAAGAGAACATTACTGCAGCATGGGTACCGGGAGCATTTGAGATTCCGATTACAGCACAGAAGATGGCACAGTCAGGAAAATATGATGCAATTATCTGCGTTGGAGCTGTCATCCGTGGAGATACTTCACATTATGATCTGGTGTGTAATGAATCTGCCAAGGGAATCGCACAGGTTGAACTTGCAACAGGAATCCCGGTTTTATTCGGAGTGATCACGACTGAAAATATCGAGCAGGCTATTGCGCGTGCAGGAAGCAAAGCGGGAAATAAAGGCTATGATTGTGCATTATCTGCGATTGAGATGGTCAATCTGATGAAGCAGCTCTAAAAGACAGGAAAATAAATGATGACAAAAACGATCATATTCGATTATGATGGAACGATCCATCATACCCTTGGAATCTATGAACCGGCATTTCGTGAAACCTATCAGTGGCTGACAGAGCAGAAGGCTGCAGAAGAACGGGAGATAAGCTCATCGGAAATTGCCGGCTGGCTGGGATTTAACAGTAAGGAGATGTGGAATACATTTTTGCCGGAGCTGGATCAGAGCTATAAAGAGCAGGCAAGCAGGATGGTAGGAGACCTGATGGTCAGACAGATCAGGAAACATAAGGCTGTGTGGTATCCGGGAGCAGAGGAGATGCTTACAGCTTTGAAGAACCGGGGATATCATCTTGTGATCTTAAGTAACTGTAAAGCTTCCTATCGTGAGGCGCACTGGAAGGAATTTGGGATGGAACGATGGTTCGATCATTTTTATGACTGCGAATCGTATGGATTCCGTCCAAAGACAGAGATTGTGCAGGAAATCATTCGGGAATATACAGGTCCTTATCTGGTGGTCGGAGACAGGAGGCAGGATCTGGAATGTGCCAGAGCCTGCAAAAGCCCATTTATAGGATGCCTGTATGGATATGGTGAGAGAGGGGAGCTGAACGGGGCAGATCATCTTGCAGAACATATAGAGGATATACCACAGTTGGTGATATGAGGATGAGCTCAGCTTTATCCGAAAGCAGAAGCTGTACACTGACAGAAGGTATAGGACTGATGGGAATGGCATAAATATTATAAAAATCCGAAGGATCCTGAAATATGATTTCCCTCAGTCTCTGTATGATCGTAAAAAATGAAGAAGCAGTTCTTGAGAGAATCTTGAAGCCGGTTTCTCAGGTAATGGATGCGATCCTGATCGCAGATACCGGTTCTTCAGACAGAACAAAAGAGATTGCGGAGCAGTATACGTCGCTGGTGTATGATTTTCCCTGGTGTGACGATTTTTCTGCTCCGCGTAATTTTCTTCTGGAAAAAGTCCGCACCGATTACTGGATGTGGATGGATGCGGATGATGTCCTGAATGAAGAAAATCTGGAAAAACTGAAGAGTCTTAAAGAAGCTCTGGATCCCGGAATAGATGTTGTAATGATGGAATATGCGGCAGGGTTTGACCAGAGCGGGAGAACAACATTTTCTTATTTTCGGGAGCGGATAATGAAAACATCCAGAAATTTCAGATGGAATGGGGCAGTTCATGAAACTGTGATTCCGGAGGGAAACATCATCTATTCAGATGTGGTGATCCGGCACCGGAAATGTGGAAAAGGTGATCCGGACCGTAATCTCCGCATTTATGAAAAAATGCTGGCAGGAGGAGAAAAGCTGGAACCCAGACATCAGCTTTATTATGGGAGAGAACTGTATTATCATCAGCGATATCCGGAGGCAGAGGCTGTGTTGGTGGAGTTCCTGAAAAATCCGTCCGGATGGCTGGAAAATAAGATCGATGCCTGTTTTGTACTTGGACAGTGCTACCGGAAAATGGGAGAGAAAAAGTCCGCACTGGAAGCTTTTTTGTACAGTCTGACTATGGATGTGCCGAGGGCGGAAATCTGCTGTGAGGTCGGTAAGATCTTTCTGGAAAGAGAGCTGCCCAGACAGGCTGCCTACTGGTACGGGCAGGCGCTTACTGTGCCTTCAGATAAGAAAAAGGGTGGATTTTTTATGGCTGAGTATCATGGGTTTGTGCCATATATGCAGCTTTGCGTTTGTTATGATAAAATGGGATGCCCGGAGCAGGCATTCTTTTTTCATAAGAAAGCAATGGAGCTGAAGCCGGAAGATTCGGGAGTATTGTATGACCAGAAATATTTCCGGGAAAAATATGGTCTGGCATAAAAAGAAAGACATATTTATTATATTTTCCTGGCAGGGTACAGGCTTGCGGGGATCCTATGTACAGGTAAAAGCTGTTGTCATATACTGTAAGGAAAGTTATTTTCCTATGAGGTGATCGAAGAATGCTGTTCAGGCATCGAAAACGTAAGGAAATGGAAATGCAGCAGGACAGTCATGAGGATTTGTCCTGTATGTCCTGTTATGGAAATCATAGTTCCTGTGGATGTGACAGATGTGGAACAAGAGGCTGCCCAGGCCCTGTGGGACCTACAGGACCAACCGGCCCCAGAGGCTGTCCGGGAGTTCCGGGTCCTATGGGTCCTCAGGGACCGCAGGGGGAACCGGGAATACAGGGATATACGGGAGTCATCGGTCCGGCAGGAGTCACCGGTCCGGCGGGAGCAACGGGAGCAACGGGTCCAGCGGGAGCAACAGGTCCGACGGGAGCAACGGGTCCAGCGGGAATAACGGGGGTAACCGGTCCGGCTGGTGCAATCGGAGCAACAGGTCCGACAGGAGCCACTGGCCCTACGGGAGCAGCCGGAGCCACCGGCCCTGCCGGAACAGTAACCCCGGCAGCTGCTGTGGGAAATGCAACAACAGTAGATGATATTGTGGAGGATTTTAATGCACTTCTTGCAAACCTTCGTGATGCAGGACTCTTGGAAAGATAGTGAAATGATAAACACACGTTACTGTGCGGCTGCGTATTCTCCATAAAAATATTTCATTGTAGCTTTCCGACGAAAGGTGCTATAATATTCTTATGTAAGTATGAACATGGGGGATGAAATCGTGAAAAAAAACAAGTATGAGATCGATATGTGCAATGGGTCGATCATGGACAAGCTGATCTCGTTTTCACTGCCGCTGATGCTGTCCGGTATCCTGCAGCTGATGTTCAATGCAGTGGATATCGTGGTAGTGGGACGTTTCAGTGGAAGTGAGGCGCTGGCGGCAGTAGGCTCCACTACCGCACTGATCAATGTGTTTACCAACCTTTTTATCGGGATCTCTCTTGGTGCCAATGTGCTGGCAGCCAGATTTTATGCTGCCGGTAAGGATGAAGAAATGTCAGAAACAGTACATACATCGATTCTGCTGGCTCTGATCAGCGGGATCATCATGGCAGTTCTGGGAGTGATCTTTGCCAGAATCTGCCTGGAGCTGATGGATACGCCGGAGGATGTGATCGATCTTTCTACTCTTTATATGCGTATCTATTTTCTGGGAATGCCGTTTTTTATGCTGTATAACTATGGCGCAGCAATTCTGCGTGCAGTGGGAGATACCAAGCGGCCGTTGGTCTTTTTGATCATTTCCGGTTGCGCCAATGCGCTTCTGAACCTGTTTTTTGTGATCATTTGTCATTTAAGTGTGGCAGGTGTCGGAATCGGAACCGTGATTTCTCAGTTGATCTCCTGTATCCTTGTTCTCCGATGCCTGTATCAGACAGAGGGAAGCTATCAGCTGCGTTTTTCGAGTCTGTCCATAAATATGGAATATCTGAAACAGATCTTTCAGGTAGGACTTCCTGCAGGGATCCAGAGTACAGTGATCAATTTTTCCAATGTGCTGCTCCAGTCCTCTGTAAATTCTTTTGGCTCCATTGCAATGGCAGGATATACGGCAGCAAACAATATCTTCGGATTTCTGTATGTGTCTGTAAATTCAGTTACCCAGGCCTGCATGAGCTTTACCAGTCAGAATTATGGTGTGCGAAAACCGAAACGTATGGACCGGGTGCTTGTTGACTGTATGATCCTGTCCTTTGTCGTATCCTTTGCCATGGGCTGTGGTGCATACTTTTTCGGTCCGCAGCTCCTGAAGATCTATACGGAAGACCCTAAGGTTATCCAATGCGGAATGGAGATTCTTGCCTATACCACAGTTACCTATTTCCTCTGCGGACAGATGGATCTGTTTCCGGGAGCACTGCGCGGAATGGGCCGCTCCGGTGTCCCCATGATCCTGTCGATCATTGGAACCGTCGGGCTCCGGATTGTGTGGATATTCGGAATTTTCCCGGCACACAGATCATTGAAGGTACTGTTTATCTCCTACCCGGCATCCTGGATCTTTACGATCGTTATGCAGGTGATTTGTTTCTGGTTTGTAAGACGGAAGGTACACAGGCAGCTTTTGGGAGAAAATGCATAATAAAAATGATGAGTAGAATATCAGAGAAAGCGGACATAGTTCCGCTTTTCTGCATTTACAGGGGAAATAAAATAAGCCGGTTCAGCGTCTGCTCCTGGACAGCAGACAATGCTTACAGCCTGGAAATTGACTTTATAATCTGAGATTATATTAAGTATCAAAAATATACATTTTAATTATATGATGTTTTGTGTTAGAATATAGATGCGATTTTAATGGATTATAGGAGGCAATTATGGGAAATATTGTTGTTCGTTTATCATCATTAACTTTAAAAAATATTAAAAATGTAAAGAATGGTATTATTATAATGCCGCTTGCTAATGAAAGAAAATTTGAATGTAATAGAGCTGAGATTTTGGGAATTTATGGACAAAATGGATCTGGTAAAACAGCAATTGTCGATGCACTTTATTTTTTACAAGGTATTATTACTGGTGAGGAATTAGATCAAAGGATTATAGATTATATCGATACAGATTCAACAAATGCAGAGATAAATGCTGAATTTAAAATATTTGGAGATAACGTACTGTATGAGGTAGGGTATCATATTATTTTTTCGAAAATAGATGATGGCGTTATTATTGAAAGAGAATATTTGAATTGTGCAATAAATAAAGATGGCAATAGAACGAATAAGAATGTTTTTATGGATTATCAAAGAACTCAGACAGATGTTGTTTTTAAACCATTGAAAAGAGTTGAAGAATTAGTTGGGAAAGATAAAAATGTAAAAATGGATCTTATTGTTGCACGAAAAATAGCAGAAAAGAGTAATTGCTCTTACATTTTTGGAAAAGATAGTAGAGAAATTTTCTTTAAAAAAAATAGTGAATTTAAGAATTATTCCATTGTTATTCATGCATTGTTTGATTTTGCACTTAAAGATTTGTTTGTTATTAGAAGTTCTCATTCCGGTTTGATTTCTGCAAATTTCTTGCTCCCAATGGCTTTTCGCATTGAAAAGGAAAAAACAGGAATGAAAGGGGATTTTGCAGTTCCATTAATGGAACCAGTTATTTTAGATATTAAAAAGAAAGATATTCTTAATGAGATTGTAGATCAAATCAATACTGTTTTATATACAATTATTCCGGGAATGAGTATTGAAATAAAAGATTATGGAAAGCAAGCAATGGATTCTGGTGAAGAAGGCTGGAAAGTTGAGCTTATGTCGAATAGAGAAGGAAAAAGAACGATTCCGATTCGTATGGAATCTGAAGGTATTATTAAGATAGTATCTATTTTAAATGTTCTAATTCAAGCATTTGGAAATTCTTCTATCTGCTTAGTTATTGATGAATTAGATGCTGGAATTTTTGAGTATATGTTAGGAGAATTATTAGATATTTTCAATAAGAGTGCAAAAGGACAATTGATTTTTACATCTCACAATCTACGTGCATTAGAGATGTTGGATAAAGATAGTATTATGTTTTCTACTGCCAATCCAAATAATAGATATATTCACATGAAAAATGTGAAAGGATCTAATAATCTCCGAAGTATGTATATTAGAAGTATTACTCTTGGTGGACAGGAAGAAAAAATATATGAAGAAACTGACAGCTTGAAAATTGCGAGAGCATTTAGAAAAGCAGGAAGGAGACTGCGAAGTGAATGAAAAAAAGGTAGTTACGGTTATTGTTGAGGGGCCTAGTGATGAAAATGCTATAGGTGGAATATTGAAAGAGTTTTTTTCTTCGGAAGAAGTGCAATTTGCAGTTGTTCATGGAGATATAACATCTAATTATAGTACAACAAAAGAAAACGTAGTGTCAAAAGTAGGTGCTTTAATAGAGACTATCAAAAGTAAGTACGGATATAATTGGGGAGATTTTGTAAAAATTATTCATATAGCTGACACAGATGGTGCATTTACTAAAAATTGCATTAAGGAAGCAGAAGTTGAAAATATTCAATATTATGAGGATCATATGGAATATTTTGACATTGAAGAGGTTGAAAAAAGAAATGCACATAAATCAGAGATTATGTTTAAGTTGTACAAAACTGGAAAAATCCGCAATATTCCGTATAGGTTATATTTTAATTCATGCAATTTAGAACATGTTTTATACAATGAACTTAAAGACTTTTCAGATGATGAGAAAGAAATACTTTCGGATGAATTTGCTGAAAAATATGAAGGAAAAGTTTTGGAGTTTATAGATTTTATTTCAGATAAATCAGTTTCCGTTGAAGGAACATATAAAGAAACGTGGAAATACATAGAAAAAGATATAAATTCACTTCAACGTCATTCAAACATGCATTTGATTTTTAAAACAGATTAGTAAGCACGTATATATTGATATTTTATCAATAATTTTACTAATAAAAAATAGAAAAAAGTCATAATAGAAAGAGGGCGTGAAAATGCAATATATTTCAGGAGAGGCACGTAAACCATCAATATTTGTAAGTTCTACATGTTATGATTTAAAACAGATTAGGCAAGATATTAGAGAATTTATTGAAGCGGATTTAGGATATGAAGCCATATTATCTGAATACAATTCTTTTCCAATAGATCCGGATAAAGATACTATAAATAACTGTCTTCGAGTCGTAGAACAAAGAGCTGATATAATGGTACTAATCGTTGGCAGTCGATATGGGTACATAACAGATCATGGAGAAAAATCAATTACTAATTTAGAGTATTTACGGGCAAAAGCAAAAGGTATCCCGATTTTTGTATTTATAGATCAAAAAGTAAGTAATATTTTGCCTGTTTGGAAGAAAAATAAAGAAATGAATTTTTCAGATATTGTAGATTCGAAAAAAATATTTGAATTTGTAGATACTTTAAGAAACAAAGATAGTAATTGGGTATACGAGTTTAACGCAGGTCAAGATATTATAAAATGTCTGAAAAATCAATTGGCTTATTTGGTTAATGATAGTTTATGTTTAAGAAAACATTTTTCAAAAGAAGGGGTATCGCCTAAGGTGTTAAAATATTCCGGGCGTGTATTTGAATTAGTAGTTGAAAAACCGGCTTTGTGGGAGTACTTATTATTTGCAGAGGTATTAAAAGATAATTTGAATAAACTGGATGATTTGCGATATGATATGAAATACGGTATTTCATTTGAAAGAACAGTTTGTTTTGAAAATCCTATAGAAATTTTTGATTATGTTCAGGCAAAAAGTAAAGAACTTATTCGGAAAAATGATATTCTTTGTGTTATACTTAATAAGGCTCTTAAAGAAGCACTTGGTGAACGTGGAACGCCAGGAAATGCTGAGTATATAATTTATGTAGCAGAAAAATTGATTGAAGTATATAAAAGCGATCATCTTTGGGCATTAGATTTTAAATGTATTAGTGTTCCAGAAATGTTCGAAAAATTGATAGAATATACATCAGAGTTGAGCAAATCTATAATAGAAGATATTGAGAATTTTATAGATGATTATGATAAACGAATTAATGAATTAGCTTATGGTTTAGAGGATATTTCTGGAGAAAAAGTAGTATCTTTTAACCTTGAATTACGCAGTCCAGATATGAATAAGATTAATGCAGAAATTAAGCGGTTAGAAGAAATATTATTAAATAATTAAAAAAGAATATACGTGCCTTACATAGCCAGATGGTTCCAACTCAAGGAATCACCTGGCTATTTTCATGCCCGGATATTATCCCCAATAATATCAATCTAAGGCAAGAAAGGAGATGAAAATTATGCCATATATACCACCATCGGTCGTGCGGGAGGTCAAGCGGATGGATTTGCTTACGTACTTGAAAAATTATGAACCATACGAATTAGTTCACTTTTCTGGCAACACCTACACTACCAGAACACACGATAGTTTGAAAATATCAAATGGGAAATGGATGTGGTGGAGTCAGAGAACCGGTGGCA
>ERZ773103.217-NODE-217-length-62108-cov-104.494593_pt1 | contig 62108 bp, 63 predicted proteins | sample MGYA00511118_ERZ773103 | MGnify/ENA primary metagenome ERZ773103 (study PRJEB29015, sample SAMEA2737821) | human gut metagenome | biome: human gut; feature: human-associated habitat; material: faeces | place: China | collected 2012 ... | reverse complement strand
TCATCATGGAATAAATATGGGAAAGATAATTTTAAGTTTTATATCGTTGAGAAATGCCCAGAAGATATTTTAAGTGAGCGAGAAATTCATTACATAAAACAATACAATTCTTTATCTCATCAAGAAGGATATAATTTGACTCCTGGTGGAGAAAATACTTCAATTGGGAAATTAGTTATCTCTTTAAAAAATGGTAAAATATATACTTTTGTTAAAGATGCAGCTAATCATGAAGGAATTACACCTATAACAATGAGTGAATGGTGTCGCCAAAAACATAATTATATGTATTTAGATGAATATAATTCTTTGTCTGATGAAGAAAAGGAATATTGGAAAAATTATGATTGGAAGAAAGTTATACATGAAAAACTAAGTAAAGCTCATTCTCGTGAAAATATTTCAAAAGAAACATTAAAGAAATTAAGTGAAGCTACATCTGGTAGCAATAATCCAAGAGCAATGAAAGTTTATTGTCCACAGTTAGACGAAACTTTTGATTGTATGACATATGCAACTGAGAAATATGGAATCAATAAAGGTAGTATTTCTTCTTGCATAAAAGGAAAATTAAAAAGTGCTGGTAAACATCCCATTACTGGTGAACGATTAACATGGGAACTAATTGAAAAATGATATTATGTTGTTAAATATAAATGAAAGATTTATGCCGAGTACGAGCTGTTTATGGCTGGTAAGGTTGACTGGGCAGGATTTATCAATAAGATTTATGAAGCTTTCGACAAGAAAGTAAATGATATGGTTTACGCTGCTGTTATGGCTGCTGGTGACAAGGTTCTTCCTACAAGCCAGTTCACAAAGACAGGTACATTAAACAAGGATACTCTTATTACTCTTGTTGAGGACGTACAGACAGCAAATGGTGTTGAAGCTGTAATTATGGGTACTAAGACAGCACTTTCTAAGCTTAATACTCTTGCTGATACACAATGGATTTCAGACTCTATGAAAGAGGAAAGACATACTACTGGTCGTCTTGGTATCTGGGAAGGAATTCGTCTCGTAGAGATTCCTCAGAGCTTTGCTCCAAATGATACTTCCAAGAAGTTAGTAGCAAATGACGTTCTTCTTGTTATGCCTGTTGCAGACAATAAATTCATCAAGATTTATGATGAGGGCGAAGCACAGGTTAAGGAAGTGTCTGATGGTAATACAAATATGGATAAGACAATCGAATATGAGTACCAGCAGAAAATGGGCGTAGCAACTGTACTTCAGAGAAAGTTCGGTTTCTACAAGAACATTGCCTAGTATTCTGTGTAGATTTTCGGAGAGTGTGTTATGCACTCTCCTATTTTAATATAAGGAGATAAAAGGAAATGGCATATACAAAAAAGACCAATACAGAAGAAAAGACTGTAAAGACTGCTACCGAAAAAACAACATCAAAAACTGTTGAGCCAGTAAAGGTAAAGGAATACAAAGCTGATGACTTAATCCCATGTCGTTCTATGACAAAGGGAGAACTTATTTATATAGGAAAAAAAAGTGGCGAAGTTTACACTTGGGAAGATTATGGTGATATCACAGAGATTGAATATCAGGACTTACTTGGATTAAGAGCTAAAAAGTCATCATTTATTTTTGAGACGTTGTTTGTAATTGAAGATGAAGAATTGTTAGAAGATCCTAAGTGGAAAGATGTAAAGGCACTTTACGAAAAGATTTATTCAGAAGACGTAGGAACACTTATAGATATGAATCTTAATGATTTTAAGCGTATATTCCCTACCCTTCCAAGCGGATTACAGAGAGCTGTAAGTGCAGAAGTTGCTACTGAAATGGAAGCAGGAACTTTTGATTCATTACAGAAAATCAAAGTAATTGATGAGGTTTGCGGTACAGACTTATCTTCTATTTTATAGTAAAGGAGGCTCACAATGACGCTTCCATATGAAACAATTTTTTCACGAACAAGAGGACGAATTTCAGATCCAAAAGAACTCTCTCTTGATGAAAATGATTTGCTTGAAATATATACAGAGCGATTAAGCAATGTAATTTCTAATCCAAGAGTGCGTAGATTATTCTCTTCTCTCACACTCGATGATGAAATTCAACAGTTAGATTTTACGCTGAATAATTCAGTAGACGAAACGGCTGATATGAATTTTGTTGTAGGAATTCTTGTACTTGGAATGACGATTGAGTGGTTACAACCACAGGTTGATTCTATTATGCACACATCAGTAATGATAGGTGGTAAGGAAGAAAAGAAACTGCTCGACAATCATAAAAATATGATTGACCGTCTTGATTCTATGAAAACTGAATTAAACAAACGTATTCGTGATTACGGATACATGTACAATTCTTATATCAATACGGAGTCCTAATATGCAGTACATATATGGTGACTTTACAGACAAGCAAATCTCAGAAGCGGTTCGTGCAATGCATAATGACATTCATAAACTGCTCTTATATAAAGACAAACGCATCGAAGAGAAAATATTTGAAGATGATAAAGCTTTTCTCATCTTCTTTCAGAACGTTATGTATAAACTTGGTGGGACAAAAACCTTGTTTAATGATAACGGATTGATGGTTACGCTAATGTCTGAATTACAGGCAGCATTTAACGAAGCACAGAGTGACCATTTTAACTATACAACATTTCGTAGAGCAATCTTAGATTCTCACGGATATATAAAGCAGATGTTTGAAGGAGGTGTCAGTGATGCCAAGTCTACAAACAGCAAGGCGTATCGCTAACGCCAAAACAAATAATGCGAAAACGATTGGTCAGATATATAAGGAAGATTCTGATTTTATAATGGAGGAAACTTTTTGGAATGACCCACAATCTAAAGTTGGTTATATATATGATTATATGCACGATGACCAACCAGATATAAAAGACCATATGACTTACGAAAATACAATAAAAACTCGTATAGATGTCAAGTTGATTGTAAAATCATATTCTTCACTAGACCAAGACCAACCAGAGTTTTATTGTCAATTCAAGCCTTCTCAGAAACTTGAGTTTGAGGAAGACGATGAGCTTTATTATTTTGAAACGGAATACCGCAAAAGGTATGGAATTGAATTTCCGATTGGAATGATGCTTGATCTTCCAGACGATAGAGGAGTTTATAGAAAGTGGTTAATCTGTGAACGAGAATTGGCAAATCAATTTCCTAAATATCTTATTTTGCCGCTTGACTACCAGTTTATGTGGATCGAAAAGGATGGCAATAACATCTATAGGCGAAAAATGTGGGGTGTAAATAGAAGCCAGAAATCGTACACTATTGGCGTCTACAGCGACCATAATTTTACACGTCCAGATAATCAGTCAAAAGCATTCTTGCCACTTAATCCTATAACTGAAAATCTTTGGTATACCAAAGAGGATGATAAAAACACGAGAATGGTAGTTTCAGCAAAGACTAAACACCCGATAGTATGGACACTGACCAAGGTTGAAAATGCATCTCCTCTTGGGATTCAAACCCTTACTTTTTATCAGAATTATTGGAATGAACATACTGATTATATCGAAAAAGATTCTGGTGGAAATATTATTGGTATGTGGGCTGATTATTTTACCTCAGAAATCGTTCCAACTGACCCATCTACTCCATCCCCTACTCTATCTTCTATTACAGCTAAAATCTCAGCTTCCACTTCAACAATTAAAGTTGGAGGTAGTTATAAATCTATCGCTGTAAATTTATTCAATGATTCTGATGAAGATGTTACATCTGAATATTCAGAGGCAGAGATTACATGGACTTGTAATATAGACGATGAAGATTGGACAGATAAAGTAACTTGGAGAAATGGTACAGAATTTAATCAAATGAAAGTAAAGTTTCCTAGTGACAGCTCTGTTCTCAATAGAATTTTATCTATTAAGTGCGTAATCACAATAGATGATAAATCTGTTGAGTCAGAAGTTTTACAATTGGAATTAATTGAATAAGGAGGTGTTTTATGGCTGAAAAATTAATAACAAAAAATGATTTACTTAATAAACTTCGAGCTTATAGAACTACTCCTGATGATGATGTAATTCTATACAAGCAAAAAATTAAGAATGCCTTGCTATCAAATCCATGTTTATTATATGCTCTCAATGATGCAAAATTAGAGTCTGAATTATTTGATGATGATGGAAACATCAATTGGGAATGGAATGAAGAAATAAAGCAATATGAACCACTTGGAGAATGGGATAGATATTTTGGAAGTGACTCTCTAATTCGCCCTTTTTTATTTATTCCCAATACACAAACAACAGTCAAATGTTATATATGTTATCAAGTAGGATTTAACGATACAGTTAGATACCAGCCAGGATTAAAAGAAACACAAGTTACTTTTACTATCTTCGTACATGGAGATGATCGTATGGATAAAAATACTGGTATCCCAAGACACGACCTTATTGCTTCTATATTAAGGGAGCGATTTGCATGGTCAAATATATTTGGTATGCAAACACATCTTGTACAAAATTATGAATCCACAACAGATAATAATTATGTAACTCGCACTCTTGTGTTCCAACTTACAGATTTGAATAGTAAAGTTCAAACACCTTATGGAGGACAACCCCAGATGGTGAACTATCAGTTAAGGTGGTGATATCATAGCACAACAAAATACTGATATATTAGATGGGCTTCAAGCGGCGGTAATAGCTGAGGCACAAAAGAAACAAGAAGACAAACAAGAATATAATTTTGACCCACTTAAAATGTACTTTAAAGAAGATTATTTCGTTAAAGGGATTAGAATTACACAGCCGACTATAGGTGATATTCTTACAATGGGTGAATCAAAATTTTACATAGGTCTTTCTCCTTTTCTATACAATTCTACTACTATTCGTGTAAAACTATGGGATTTACCAAAGCGAGTAGATTGGTGCAAAGTCAAGGATATTGAAGTATTTAATATGCTTAAAAGTATCTTTGCTATTGATGACTCAGCAGTTCGATTATTATTTCCAGATTATAAAATTGAATATATGGAGCTGAAACCATATCAAGACGAAGGTTCAACAGAAATTAAGTTATGCTTATACGACCATGAGAACGATTTTTATTTAAGAGAATCCGAGTATATGGAAATAGCTGAGTATATTAGAACGTTGTTGAATTACCACCCAAAAGTAGAAAAAGCAAAAGGAAAGACAACAAAACAATGGATGATAGATGAAGACAGAATGAATTTTGCACAAAGAGAAGCTCAGAATACTTCTTCTCTTTTACCGCTTATATCAGCTTGTATAAATCATCCTGGTTTTAAATATAAATTACAGGAACTTAGAGATGTCGGAATTTATGAGTTTATGGATTCTGTACAGAGATTACAGATATATGAATCTACTCGTGCTTTAATGGGTGGAATGTATTCGGGTATGTGTGATATGTCTAAAGTTCCAAAAGAACAATTTAATTTCATGAGGGAATTAAATATATAACTTTAGTAACTTGAGCGATTTGTAGTCGCTCTTTTTTAATACAAAAATAATATTAAGGAGGAATTATATTATGGCATTTAAATTAGGTGACGTAATTATTGACCGTTTACAGTTCGGTTATGGTGCTACACAGACAAAGGCTCTTTATGCACTTACACAGTTGACAAATGCAACTGTTGATATTACTGCTGATTCTACAGATATCAAGGATAAGGATGGAAATTTAATCTACAGAAAGTATACAGGCAAGAATGGCGAAATTACAGCTACCAGTGCGTTTATGAATCTTTCTGTAATTGAAGCTATTTCTGCAACAGATGCTGAAATAGCTTCAGATTCTAATACAATTATTATGCCTATCTTCAAGATTGTAAACGCAGGAGAAACATTAGATATTACAGACGCAGTCGAAGATTCATTTATTGTAAATGCACTTTCTGCTAATGGTTCTCTCGGAAAGGCATATACTAAGGGTTCAGCTGCTTCTGCTACAGAATTCAAGGTAGACACAGAAACCGACCATAAGTTAACATTACCAACAGACCCAGAGGAAACTCAGTACCTTGTTAAATTCAAGAAGAATGTTAAGAGTGGTGCTAAGATTACAATTTCTGGCGATAAGTATCCAAAGGCTCACGAATTATATTTCAAGGCTCTTGCTGTTGATAAGTGTGATGTTAACAGTTATCGTGCTTGTATTATTCATGTTCCATCATTTATTCCAAGTCCAGAAGTAAGTCTTGCCCTTCAGGGAGGAGATTCACAGACCATGGATTATAAGGGTTCAATTCTTACTAATGCATGTGCTACAGCTCAGGACATGGTTGAAATTTACTTTATCGATGAGGAAGAAGAAGTTTAATATTCATAATAACTAAAACATATTTAGAGAATAAATATGTAGATATTTATTGTTTATGCATTTTTAATGGATAGATAAAGAAGTCATGAACTTTATTGATAAGAGCAGAAATCCGTATCTGCTCTTCCATTTGTTTAAGTTACGGAATATCTAACGGAGGATATAAATGAATCAACTAAAAGAAGGAATGTTATTCAAAAGCAGTATTGCCGCTGCAAAATTTCTTGGCTATAAAGATGTATCGCATTCAAATCAAAATTTAAGTAGATTATCGCATTATTGCAACTATGAAAGAGATGATAACAATAATATTATAATAAAAAAAGTTTTTGAAACTCCATTACCATTTAAGAATAGAGACTTTGTTTATAATATTGGAGAAATTATAAATACCAAAAATAGTTCAATTGAAATAATAAATAGGTTTAGAGATTATGATTCGCCAAACCACAAATGCAAATTTTATACATGTAAATGTTTGAAAGATGATTATATTTTTGACATAAGAGAAAGTAGGATTACTTCTATGAGTGTTGGCTGTCCTTTGTGTGGAGGTCGTAAATTAGTTAATGGTTACACTTCGTTGTACGATGAACATCCAGAATTATTAAAATATTTAAGCAACAAAGACATTGCGAAAAATGTTACTTCTGGTTCTAATAAGAAAATACTATGTCAATGCCCATTGTGTAATTCAAAAAAGAAATGTCTGTTAATAATCTTGTAAAACATGGATTTTCGTGTTCAGTATGTAACGATGGTATATCTTATCCAAATAAATTTATAAGAAAAATGTTAATACAATTGAATATTGACTTTATTTCTGAAAAATCTTTTGAATGGAGCAACGGAAAAATATATGATATTTTTATACCATCGAAAAATTTAATTATAGAGAATCATGGAAAACAACATTACGAAGATGTAGATTATTTTCGAACAACAGCAAATGAACAAAAAGAAAATGATGATTTAAAATACAGCAACGCAATTGAAAATGGAATACAATATTACATCCAATTAGATTGTAGTAATTCTAATAAGGAATATATCAAAAATTCCATACTACACTCTATATTACCATCTATTCTTGGGTTTGCAGAAAGTGATATTGATTGGAATGAATGTGATCTATACGCAAGTAAATCTATTATAACTGAAATTTGTACAGAATGGCAAGTTAATAAAAACATTACAGATTTATCTAAAAAATTTGGATTGGCTTTAGGTACAATTAGAAAATATTTAAAAACTGGTGCAGAAAATGGATTGTGTGATTATCAAAATCGTATTTTTACATATAACAATCAGAAAAGAGGAAAGGATAAATTTAGTAAACCAATTTATTGTGAAACATCAAATGTTTATTTTTACTCAAGTCGTTATTGTGAAGAATATTTTAAAAATGACGATCCAAAATTTAATGGAAAATATTTGTATAACTATATAAACAACAATTCTTTTTATCATGGTAAAAAATTCATTTATATTTCCAAGAAACTATATAACAATATGAAGAAAAAATCTCTAATAGACTCTTCCATTAAAGTTATCGGAGATTTATATGAAGAAAAATATGTGAAGGAGGAATAATGAATAAAAATCATTTAAGAACGTGTTGCGTTTGCCGTAAAGAATATTCATTTTGTCTTTGTAATCCAGAAGATAGAAATAAGCCTACTCTTTATTTTGCTTATTGCAGTGAAAATTGTAGAGATATTTATAGTGTTACTTCTGCATATGAAGATGGACTTATGAGTGATATTGAAGCAAAAAAGAAGTTAGAAAAGCTAGATTTAAGTAATAAGGATAATTTTGGTGAAAGCTATAAAAAATCTATTGCTTCTATTATGAAGGCAAAAACACAGGTAGTTAAGAAAGAAAAGATTAAGACAGATGTTAAGTCTGTTAATAAAAATATTATTACAAAAGGTGAAGAAAATACCGAGAGTAATGTTGAATAGTGATTTAATTAAGGGATTATAACATACCACTATTCAATGTTGTAATCCCTATTTTTTACGCTATTTAATTAAGGAGTAAAAAGGAATGATAAAAACAAATTTAAAACCGAGAGACTATTCTATGCACGAAGTTGTAAGGATAGTTAATCCAAAACAATATTTATTATATATAAAAAATGGAGTATATCCAACGGATATGTATACTAGCATTGACGAAGATACGGATAATATTATTTTAGTTGCTGTATTCTTAAAAGAAGATACAACAGAAGTTTATAAAAAATGGTGTGATAGAAAATTAAGATGATAAATAAACGAAAAAACATTTAGAGATTTAAGTGTAATATTCATTATTTTATTAGGCAAAAGGAAGTGAAAATAAACGAAAAGTATAAAACTAATTATAGATAACTCTAGTTTAGAGGATTATGAAAAATACTACTTTAAAAAACATCCACGAGCATCAAAAAAGCCCATAGCAAATCCTTATCATGAATCGATAAATCAATGGATGATAATGAAACGACCCATGATGAATGCTTTAAAACAAAAGTGGAAAGATTTTATTTGCTACTTTATTGATAATCAAGGTTATACTAACCTACATATTGAAGAATGTGATATCCAAGTGAAAACATATTATAAAACAAATAGAAGACATGACGTAGATAATTCTATTATAAAGTTCATCTTGGATGGATTTTCAGAAAGTGGTTTTATTGTAGATGATGATTCAGAACATGTAAAATCATTATTATTAGAATGTTATGTAGACAAAACTAATCCACGAACAGAGATAACTATAAATATTATAAGATAAAAAGGAGATTGAAAAATATGAAAATTAAGGAATTTGTAAACAGATATAATGTGCTTGAAACTATTGAAGCAAAAAATAATTTTATCCAGAATAATTTAACAGTAAAGGAATATCTTCCTTTTATTAATAAAACCGCTTTAGCTGAGAATCTTGTTGATTTATCAGTATATGAACACGAAAATTACATAGATGACAACGGCAATACTCAGCGTAGAAAGACTGGAAATATTAAATTAGATTCTGTTGGTCAGTATTTACTTTTTAATAGAACAATTATTGAATACTATACAAATCTTGAGATTGAAACAAAAGGCTTCTACGAAGAATATGATATGTTATGTCAGAGCGGTATTATGGAACAGATTGCAAATTTAATTCCAAAGGAAGAAATTAATGAACTTAAAACAATTATAGACTTTAAAAGAAGTGATACCATTGCAAATGCTTATGAAACTCATAGCTTTATTAGTAATCAAGTTACTAGATTTGGAAATCTTATTGGAGTTACTTTAAAGCCATTTGCTGAGAGGATTGCAAATGAAATAGAAAATATGGACGAGTCTAAAATCGAAAAACTTGGAAAAACTCTTGAGAAGGTGTTTAAGAAAGTTAGATAGCTTATATTAGAAAGGATGAGTAAAATGATAACTGGTGTTATATTGGGGTTAATCTCTGGAATTATTCTTTCATTGTTCAATGTAGATAAAATCTGTATAGAAGTATTACAGCCCTTTACTTCTATTGAGTTAACAGAAGCTCATTATTATTTTATCTTCGGAGCATTAGGATTAATATCTTCTATTTTAAACGGTAATACTTTTTAAATTATATGATTAAATTTTATGAAGAAAGGCACTTCTAGTAACGGTGAAATAATGAAAATTGAGAATGAATTTTATGTACTAATCAAACTTGGCACAAGAGATAAAAATACGTTTAGATCAAAAGTAGGTATTGGAGATATTGATACAGATACAGTGTTTTTGGGAAAAGATGACGAATTTGTAGATGATATCCGAAGTGCTATAAGAGCTGTAAATAAGAAAACAGCAATGATGTTAATTCAGGAATATGAAAGCAAGCATAATTATGAGAAATCTGGTTTTGTCCCTATTCTTGTCACAGAAAAGATTATATGGTAGAAAAATACTGGGATAATATATAAAACTTTTATGGAGAGTGTGAAATATCACTCTCCTATTTTATTGCAAAAAAATTTTGGGGGTGATTAGGTGGCAAAAAATAATCTTTATAGTAATTTCAAAAAGAAATTAGATAGAATTCAAAATCATTTGGCGGAGGAAGTTGCACCGCAGGTAAACGAATTGTTAAAGGAGTCTGTTAGATATTCTCTTATTGATTGGTATAACGACTATGAGCCAAATATGTATAAACGAACATATAATTTTATGAACATTTTAAATAGCACAAGAACAAGTGGAAAAAGAAATATTTTAACTTTATCTGTTGATTCTAGTGCAATGAGTCCATATCATGGCTTTGATGTGCCTCCATACAAAGGTTATGAAAAAAAATCATTGAATACAGGTACAGCATTCGACTTTATGTTTATGAATGGGGAACATGGTCATGGTCGTTGGATGATGCATCGTTCTATTCCCCCATATATGTATGTAGATAGAGATGTTATGACTGGTTGGAATGGACGATTAAATAAAATCATAAATGATAAAGTTGATGAAATTTTAAGAAAGTGAGGTTAATATATGGCTGAAAGTTATGTTACTCAAGTCGAACTTAAAACTAATGTAGAAAAAGTCTTAGAGAAACTAAAAGAAACACAAGATCGAATGGATAAACTCGAAGGAAAAGAATATAAGATTAATCTTGGCATCGATGCAAAAACACTTGAAAGTGTTATTCAGAAGCTTGATAAAATGCTTAATTCTCTTGGTAAAGGGACAGGTGATTTCAAACAACTTGAAAGTTTATCGAAACAGTTAGAAAGCATTACGTCTGATGTAAGAGATTTTAGCAAAGCGTTTGGCAAGATAGACGATTCTGGTGCTAAAACATTACTCTCTACAATTCAGAATATAGACAAGTCGCTTTCTAATTTGAGTCAGAATATTCTCAATGTTAATAAAAATATGGACAACATTGGTGGAAATACATCTGGGGCTGTCAAACAGGTAGAGAATATAACTAATGAAAGCAAACAAGCGGTTGAAGCCTTGGATAATGTTGCGAAAGCACAGGCTAAAGTAAATGGCGGTAAAACGAATCTTTCAAGTGGAAATTCAAACCAGAAGAAAGACGCATTTCAAGGGTCTACTTCTTCTGATGCAAAATCTGAAACACAGAGTATTGAACAGATAGAAAAAGCAACTAAGCAAGCTATCCAAGCGAAAAAAGATTTTGCTACAGCTAATGAAGGCGTACAGTCTTCTATTGATGATTCTAAAAATCCACTGAAACTCGAAGCGGAATTAATGGATCAGATTGCTAAGTCTGCTCGTGAAGCAGCTGATGCAAAGAAAGAATTTGTTGAAGCAAATAAGCAGGTTAAAAAAACCGCAAACGACAGTAATTCAGACTTAAAAGCGAAGCCTAAAAAAGATAGATATGCAAATCGAAGAAAAGTATCAGAAGAAGATTTCTTAAACTACTCTCCTAATAAAGTTAATGAGAAATTATCAAATTCTGGATACACAATTCTTGGTGAAACTGTAAATACAGAACTTGTTGATGGTCTTGTAAAAGTAAATGCAAAAATAAAAGACGCTGATGGTGCATGGAAATCGTTTTCTGCAAAAATTGATGCTGATGGTAATATCTTCGAACAACGTTTTAGAACGATTACAAAAGGAGTTGATAAACTAGAAACGGCATTGCAGAATTTTGGTCGTGAAACTGCTCCTGCTCTTACATATCAAGAGACTTTAGAAAAAGCTCAGAAAATTCGAAAAGAGGCAAATATTGGCGACGAATATTCTATCAAAGTCGATAGTAATGAATTTGTAACCATTACTAAAAAATTATCTGATATTGATAATGCTGGTGCTTCTGTTACTCAAACTTTCAAGTCTGCACAAGATGCCATTGATAACTTTGGTAAGACTGCATCTAATTCTGCTGAAAAAACAAGTGTTGCATTAAAGAGCATTAAAGAAAAAACTCCAACATCGAGCATTTCCAATGATATACAAAAGCAGCAACCCAAAACTTTAAAAGATGAATGGGAAAATGCTATTAAAACGGTTAAAGAATACGAATCAACCGTATCAAAACTTAATAATCTTAAAGCAAGTGATAAAGGGTTAGGTGCTAAAACGGCAGATATTGAAGCTCAACAAAAAAAGATTGATGGTATGAAATCATCTTTTGAATCTGCCCAAATTACTATTTTATCGTTTTTTTCTTCTATGGATAAGTTTAATTCTCTTCCTGTTTCTTCTATTAAAGAAGTTCAAGATGCTATTAAATTAATCCAAACCGCAGCTAATGGCTCTGCTGAATCAGTTGCTAGACTTAAAAGTGCATTAAAAAATATGCAGGAAGCTTCTGTAAACAAACTAGAAAATAAATTATCCAAATATCAAGGTAAGATTGATAGTTATAACTCAACCATTGCAAAATTTTCAGGTGGTGGTTGGACAAGTCCAGAGTATTTAAAGAATGTAAACCAAACTAAAACTTTATTCGAACAATATAGAGATGCATTAAACCTCTTAAAACAAAATCCTGACTTAATTAATAAAGACTCTCTAAATAACCTTGATGAGTTAGAGAGTAAGCTTAAAAAAGTAATTTCTACTATTCAAAATATGTCAGCAGCACAAAAAGGATTCTCTTTGGTTGCTGGTCAAAAAGAACTTGATAAAATTAGACAAATTCTTAAAGACAATTCTGCGATGTCTGCTGAAGCAAAAGCAAGAATTAAAGCTTATTATAACCAAATTAAATCGGGTAATCCAAGCGCATCACTCGATGTAATTCACGGTAAAATTTTAGAGATTGTTGACGCCGAAGCCGAAGCTGGGCGAAGTGGTAAACGATTTTTAGATATACTTAAAGAAAAAGCTTGGTATGGTGCTGCAAGTGTTATTGGTACATACTTTGGTGTTGATGATGCTATCAATGTTGTTAAAGAAATGGCTTCTACTGTAACTGATTTAAATACTCAAATTACTGAACTTGCAAAAGTTTCAGAAGCTAGTTCTTCACAGATATATGCTGATTTTAGTAGCTATGCTAATATTGCCAAACAAGTTAGAGGAACTATTTCGGATACAATTTCAGCAACGGCTGATTGGAGTAAAAACGGATACAATCTACCAGATGCAAAACAATTAGCGGAAGTGTCTCAGCTTTATAAGAATGTTGGTGATGGTATTGATATTAACACAGCAAATGAGTCACTTATTTCTACACTTAGAGGCTTTCAATTAAATCCTGACCAAGCAGAACACATAGTAGATGTATTTAATGAAGTTTCAAATAATGAGGCAATCTCATCTGCTGGAATTGGTGAGGCTTTACAAAGAAGTGCTGCTTCATTTAATGTTGCTTCCACCTCCCTCGAAAAATCAGTAGCTCTTGTAAGTGCAACGAACTCTGTACTTCAGGATCCAGAAAAAGTAGGTAAACAAATACTTGCCTACCTTTACAGTAATGTAATGAAAATAAAAGTAGCTATATCGGTTAAAATCCTGAGAAGGACAAGACCGAGGAAAGACTATAATGTTTGTTTTAATTATTAAATAATTCGAGTTAGGAATCGAATTGTAAGGAGAAAAATGGGAAAGAAATTTTATAACGTATCTTCCGTAAGGTTGATGCGTTTTTTATATGCTCTTGGTTTTCAAAAAGAAAGTTATTTTAATAACGAAGGAAAAGAAAATTGGAGGTTTATTTATGATAAAAATTTATCTGAATCATTAAATTTTTATCACCAGATGAGACAACGAAATAGATAATTTATAGAATAGGAGTTGGTAATATGCCAGTAGAATGTAATTGTATTCAATGTGGGAAGGTTTTTGAAGTTAAACCATATAAAAAAGATACTGCAAAGTTTTGTAGTCGTAAATGTTAACAGGAATATAAAAAAGGAAAACCTAAAGGAGAATGGATAACCCAAACTTGTCCTAGTTGCGGGAAAATTTTTATTACTTTAAAATCAAAAGCTAAAAAATATTGTTCGAAAAAATGTAATCATGAAAGAAATGAAAAATATATGACATATAATTGTGATATATGTGGAAAAGAATTTGAATGTAGTAAAATTTCTACTCAGCGTTTTTGTTCCAATAAATGTAATTCAGAATGGCAAAAAACTGTTGTTGGTGAAGATAATCCGAATTTTACGAGTATTAAGATACCCTGTACATATTGCGGAAAAGTTAATTATGTAAAACCATATAAATTAAATATTCAAGATCATTTCTTTTGTAATGAAAAATGTCGTCAAGATTGGTATGCAAATGTATGGAGTCAACGAGAAGAATGGAAGGAAAAGAAACGAATAGACGCAGTGAAAATACTTGAATCTGGTGTTATGTCTAAGACAAATTCTAAACCACAGCAAATAGTTGATTCAATTATTGATAAAAATAATATAAAGTATGAACGTGAAAAAGGAATAAAATATTATTCAATAGATAATTATCTAACTGATTCAAATCTTATGATAGAAGTGCAAGGAGATTATTGGCACGTCAACCCACTAAAATTCTCAAACAAAATAAACAAATTACAATATGAACGAATACCAAAAGATAAAGCTAAACATACATATACTAAAAATCAATATGATATAGAAATTTTATATCTTTGGGAATCGGACATATATGATAACACATTGTTATGTGAAAAATTAATATTAGAATACATTAAAAGGAATGGTAATTTAGAAAATTATCATTCCTTTAATTATTATCTTGATGAAAACGGAGAATTAATACTTAGAGACAATTTAATTGTCCCATATCAAGATATGAAAGCAAACCAATATAAAAAATTATATGAAGCGTCCTAACGCTTAACAAACATTATAGAATCCGTAACGACTGTAATACTTCATATGGTAACATATGAAGTTCAGCTACTCTCCTATCATTCGTAGGATGAATATACAGTCTGACCTCACGCAATAATCTGAAATAATGAAACGTGAGACATAGCCAGAAATGACTATGCGCCATAGAAATATGGTCAGTAGGTTTCTAACCGAAAGTAACAGATGTGAACATGTGGCGTACTGTTTCTGCACGTTTGCGAGGGAGTGAAACAGAGCTACAAGAAATGGGCGAAGACACAGATGATCTTGTAAAATCAACTTCAAAACTTAGATCTTTAGTAAAAGGAATCACAGGTTTTGATATCATGGAAGATAAAGATACATATAAAGACATATATGAAATCATCTGTGGCATTGGAAACGAATGGCAGAATCTTAGCGATATCGACCGTGCTTCTCTTTTAGAAGCTCTGGCAGGTAAGCAGCAAAGTAACGCTTTAGCAGCCGCACTAGATAATATTGACATTCTCAAGAAAAGCTATAAAGAAGCAACAGAAGCTGAGGGTTCTGCTCGCAAAGAAAATGAAGAATATTCTAAGTCTATTCAAGCTTCTATTGATTTAGTAAAAGCAAAATTTGAAGAACTATCAAACGATTTCCTTCAATCAGATTTTTTAAAAGGTTTGATTGATGCAGGTGGAAAACTCATTGATATAGTAGATGTACTTATTAATAAATTTGGTACATTTCCAACATTAGTAGCAGGTATTGGAGCTGCACTTTCATTTAAAAATGTCGGTAGGGATAAAATGTATTCCCTTTTGTTTGAATATGCCGACAACATACATAATTTACTCTGAGTACAGAGGTTTAAAGTATGTTATCCGTGAGATACACGGTGATAAACACCCTATAACGTCTGAATAGACTTGTGTGACATAAACACACAACTGGGAATTACGTCAACCTCACACTACTCTCCTATTTTGGCAACAAATTAGGCTATAGTGACAATGTGTGAATTCGTATGATCAGGTCGGAAGATTCCTTTTATAAGGAATAAAGGAATAACCGCCACAGTAATGCTATGGGTGAGATTCAGTAGATGCAACGCTACTGATGAGAATAGTCATTCGGTACTAACATGGATCGTAGCCATGAAATTATGAGTTAGAGACTTATCCTCTACTTCTACGTTTGTTTGAGCCAATTGCTTCTTGGCTGATAAGTGAAGCTATCACAGAGAATAACGAAGTGTAAACATAATTTGTTATAAACGTCAATTTATGTAATATTTTTGACTTCGATTATTCTCATAGTCTATATACTTCCATCTTAACAATGTGCTATTCTTCTATTACATTAATAAGGAGGAAAAGCAAAAATGAGAGGACGTAAAAATCTTACATTGGATGAACAGTTGGAGAAAATCATAGTGAACAGGCGGTACAGAATCTAATAGTTTTGCTGATCAATATTCTTTAGTTGATTATTCAATTCTGCTGGTGTTAGATTCATTTTATCCATATACACCTACTCTCCTCCGTAATTTGATAATACTATCATACTACTTTGAGGAATATTTTGCCATTCGGAACATAGGTTTAGGTGATTTTATCTTATTCAGCAAAGTATTGTAATGGTTCAGGGAAATGACTATTAAACTAATATCTCTAAAAAGAATAAAACAGCACAGACAACAACTTCAATAATAATCCAAAGATACACCTTCTTGAATAATCCAGTATGCTTTTGTGTTTCATTATATGTCTTAATCGCAGCATCTGCATAAGATATTGTCAATGACTTGTTCATAAGATATATTACATTGCTATCAATATCATTTAGCGATTTATATTCTTCCAAAAGTTTTTGTATATCTTCTGGTTTCTGCCTTGTTTCCTTATAATTATATAAAACATTAAAAAATCCAATCACAATCATACAAGTCAAAACAACACTGATTGTAATGAGTAATTCGTTTATTGATTTTATAAGACAGCATTCAAAATTAAAAATAGAGATAAATTTTGTAATAAACCATACATTTGCACAAAACAAGGATATTATGACAGTGATACTCTTATATGCTTTATCACTAAAATTGTTTCTATATGCAATTTCTTTTTCATATAGTTTTTCGTATAAATTAAGTTCATAGGAAGGAAGTGATTCTTTTGTCTTCATGTAAAAAATCTCCTAAAAAGCGTAAATCAAATAAACCAGTTGGGGAAATCAAAAATCTAAATACTACTAATCCTGGTCTATTTGAAAATATGCTTGATGTGTTTAAGAAAAAGTAAGTGACTATTTCTGCTCTTTCTTTTCTTTATGGTAATCAAATAATCCTTTGGTTGTGGTATTGATGTTTTTTACTTCACCCTTTGGTTTGGTATCGGTTGATTTTTTGTCTTTGTTTTGTTCGTTTGTTGGCATAGTAGGTTCTCTCCTTTTTATATAATTACCATGGTATAACTAATAATCCAGTAGAAATAACTAGAATAATAATCGAAATATAATTTATGACATTTACAAACTTATAATTATCTTTGTGAAAAATCATACTTATGAAAACAAGTATAAGTCCTATAATAACTATAAGTATTTTGAATAATGAATCATAAATTTGTGATAGACTAATTCCTATATGTCTAAACCAAATGTTAAAAGCATTGTACAGATAAAAAATTTGACTTAATAATCCAATAAATGAAAATCCAGCGTTTAAATTTTTATTCATAACGAAACCTCCTTTTTTGACATTATATCATATAATTCCTATCATGTCTATTCAAACAGCACATAAATCTATTTTATAGTATGATGTTCAAACAATTACCGACAATGATCTCTAATATAAGTCAATTAGGAGACGCTGCGAACAAATTAAAAGCTATCAATTGTTCAGTAGTTGAATTAAATAGTGGAAATATAGATGCGTGTAGAAATGCTGTATCTTTACTATCAAAAGAACAAGCTACTTTACTATTATCGTCTAAAGGATTAAATCAAGCACAAAAAGATTTAATTCTAAGTAATAAAGAAGTGACGACAAGTGAAATTGCAGAAGCAACAGCAACTGCTTCTACAGTAAAAAGCAAAGCATTATTAACGGCTGAACAACAAAAACAACTCTTGACAAGTGGAGCGATTACTTCCGAAAAATTAGCTGAAATAGCAGCAACATTAGGTCTTGAAACTGCGGAAAACGGCTCATTAGTTGCAAAGAAGGCATTAAATGTAGAAACCGTAAAACAGCAATTAACTTCTATGGGAATTGTTGGTTCAACACAAGCACAAATTGTTTCCATGCTGGGATTAACAACGGCAGAAACAGGAGCTGTTACTGCTGGTAATGTTTTAACTGGTGTTATGACAAGATTGAGTCTTGCAATGTCTGCAAACCCTATTGGTGCTTTAGTCACTGTTATTGGGTTAGCAATTACTGCTGTATGGGGGTTATCTAAGGCATTTGATGCATTAACTGATTCCGCTGAGGAAATAGATGAGCGTGTAGATAGTCTAATAGACAAATACAATGAAGCAAAAAATAAAGCAGATGCAAATGCAAATACAGTTGAATCTTTAGCATCAGAATATGAGGAATTGTCAAAAGGTGTTAATAATCTTGGTGAAAATATTTCTCTTACATCTGATGAGTATGACAGATATAATCAAATTGTTAATCAGATAGCCGATATGTTTCCAGATTTAATTTCTGGCTATACAAAAGAAGGAAATGCTATATTATCCTTAAAAGGAAATGTAGAGGGTCTTAGAGACGCATACAAAGAAGCTCAACAAGAAGCATATAACTTGTTGGTTGCAAAGGGTGAAGATTCTGATGGTGAAGACATTGTTGAAGCATATAAAAACTTATCTGAATTAGATTTTTGGGATTCTGATAATGTAATTGGGGCAGAAGATTTTACAACAACGGCAAGAAGAAATATTACAAAGCAAATTCTTGATTTGATGAAAGATTTAGAAACTGCGCCAGAAGAATATGATAAATTAGCAAAACAAATTTTTGATACATATGGAGATAGAGGTTATAACCTATTAGAAGAAATGGGACTTCCTGCTATCAAAGATGTATTTACAGATTCTACTGGGGCAACAGAAGAAGCTTTAAAATCAGCAAGAACCACAGTTCAAGCCTACTATCAAGGATATCAGTCTGAAATAAATAATAAGTTAAAAAATATTGATACACTTGCCAATGCATTTTTATTAACAAATGAAGATTATTCTAAACTTGATGATCAGTCAAAAACAGCGGCATCTTTAATTGTCAATAGTATTACAGAAGATATTGCAAATGGTTTTCACTCAAAAGAAGATGTTGGTGCTTATGTTGCGGATATAGTTTCTCAATTAAAAGATAATCCCGATTTAAGTGAGGCAATGATTGGTTTGTTTACAACTGATCTATCCGATATGTCGGTGGATGATGCAAGGGATGTCGTTGACCAATATATCAATACTATTGCCAAAATTCTTGATGAAGATCCTGTTGAGTTAAAAGTAAGACTTGGTTTTGATTATTATAATGATGACGATATAGAACCATTAAAGACAAAAGTACAAGGTTTTTTGAAAGACGAATTCGATGATAAAGTCGGAGAATTGTCTTTAGATGATTTGCAAGTTGCAAGTAAACTTGAAATTCCAGAAGGCACTCTTCTATCATGGGATGAATTAAAGCAGAAAATCGAAGAAACGAAACATGCGGGATCTCTTAATACTGCAGACATTGACTCTCTCACTAAAAAGATAGATGAAATCCAGAATGTATATAAAACATTAAAAGATGCAATCAAGGAATACAATAAAGAAGGATATATATCTGTAGACACCTTCCAATCTATTATTGGCTTAGGCGCTGAGTATCTTAAATATTTGGTTGATGAGGATGGTAACCTTAAATTAAATGCTCAGTCATTGCAGGAATTAACTATAGCTCGTGTCAAAGATATGGTTGTTGCTCAGAAGAACAAAATCATAAACATGGCTACAGAATGGAACGATGAATCAGATGCAGCAAAATATTTAAAAGGAAACTTAGACGAAACTTCTGATTCTTATGACGACCTTATCGAAAAAAGACTTCAACTATTAAGAATTAAATGGACTGAACAGTTAGATGAAAATGGTAACAGAGTGTGGACAGATGAACAGATTGAAAACACAATAGCTGGACTTAGAAAACAGTTTGGTTCACTTGATACTGTTCAAAATGCTGCTATTAAAGGGATTAAGTCTGGCTTTGGTATGACAGGTGAAAGTGCCAAAGATAATGCTGATAAGATTAAGGACATCAACAAACAACTTGATGACCTTGCTAAATCTGAAGCCCTACAGAAACTTAAATACAAGTTTGACCAGCTCGAACAAGGTATTACAAAGATTGACACTGCCCTTTCTTTATTGAACAATATATCCGATTTAACATATGAAGATGATTATATTGGCAAGATAGAGATTGTAAGTAATCAGTTAGATTTGGCGACAAGTAAAGCACAACTTCTACAGAATGAGTTCGAACAGTTATCTGCTGAACAGTACAATACAGCGGATTCTTCTAATGAATTAGCTAGTAGAATGAAGTCCACAGCGGATAGTATTGCTGAAAACCAAAAGCAAATAATTGAATATGGTAAGAATATTACTTCTTATTATATGTCTGCTTTGAGTGCTATCAACTCTCTTTCAAAGGACTCTATTGAAAGAGCAACTACTTTAATTGATAGAAACATCAAGACACTTTCTGAAGGTGGTTTAACTGGATTAGAGTTTAGTTTTGTACCTACAGTTCCTCAATCTGCAATTGAAAAGCAAAGAAATGAAAATCAGTCTTTAAAGAATGAAATGCAATCATACTATAATTCTGTTGCTGAAATGCAGAAGACTGCTTTAGACTTACAGTATAAAGAGCAGATGACAGAGAACGAGAAAAAGAGACAAGAAATTCTTGAATCTCTTAAAGAACAGCAAAATGATTTAAATGAACACTATGCTACGGTTGAAAAAGCTCAAGAATCTCACAATGCTACAACTCAAGAAGCTCAAAAACAAAATGACGCACAAACTCAAGAAAATCAGAAGCAAAATGATGCGGCTATCATAACCGAACAGCAAAATACTCAAACCAATTCTTTAAATGGAGTAAAAACTTATCTTACTCAGTTTCAAACAATGATTCAAGGTTTTATTGATTGGCTCGCCCAAAATCCGTTGCATCCAACTGTAGAATTTACAAATCTTAACGATATAATGGATTCTACTTTTATAGATAGTAATAATGGTAATACTTTAAATGGTATGGCTTACTATAATCAGAAAAATTACAGTGATTCTTACGCAGGCGGAACAATAGCTACAAGTGGTTGTGGAGTAACTTCTGCTGCCATGGTTGCTACGACTTTGACAGGGAAAACTATTACTCCTTCTGAAGTAGCAAAACTTGCTAAAGAAAAAGGCTATGAAGTTTCAGAAGGTACATCTTGGGGACTCTTTAACAATTTAGGTTCCATTTATAACTTCCATGGAGAAGAAATTGGAAAAGACGATAAATCTATTTTAGCTGCTTTAAATAGCGGAAAGAAAGTTATTGTCAGCGAAGGAAAAGGTACTTGGACATCTGGTGCGGGACATATTATTGTTCTTGCTGGAGCCTCAGATGGAAAAATTATGGTTAATGACCCATATAGTCCAGAAAAATCAAAAAAATTATGGGATATAGGAGATATTACAAAGACAGCAAAAGGTGCTTGGGCATACTATGCTAAAGGAACAAAAAACTTTGGTATCGGTGGAGAAAATTATAAGACAGAGTATCTTAGAAACAAGAAAACTGGAGAATGGCATGAAATAAACGAACCCACTTTAGTAAATACTGATGAGTATGATGTTATCGGAGAAAAGACTTCTGCAAAGATTAAACAAGTTGGTAAACCTCTTCCAATGTATGCGACAGGTACTCCTATTAGCGACCCAAAAGTTCGAGAGATGGTTAAAAAAGCTTCTCAAGAGACAGGTGTTCCTGCCAATATTGTCTTGGCAGTTATAGACCAAGAAAGCGACAATACTTGGAGCAGTGGTAATCCAGATAGTGGTGGTACTTCATATGGTTATATGCAGTTGCGTACTCCAGGAGTTTTAGACGACCTTCCTGCTGATAGAAGACAAGCTGCAATGACAGATAAGTATTCTAACATCCTAGAGGGAGCTAAATTCTTAAAGAGATTATTTAACAATTATAGCGATTGGACTAAGGCGGCTAGTGCATATAACCAAGGCGAAGCGGGGTTTAAAAGGCATGGTATAAATAAGTACGGAAAAGATGTTGTTGCAAGAGCTAATTCTACTGCTTTTGTTCAAGCAGCACAAGATTTATCAAGTATTTCTACTGCCGTTCAAGCTGTATCAACTGATACTTCTGATATAGCTACCAATACAGATACTATTGCCACTAAAGATATGAAGGCTGAACTTCAGAATATCGTAGATAGTACAAGCACGCCTACTGAATTAGCAAAATATCAGGATAACCTTTTAAACTATATCAAAGACAACAATACTATACAGGGAAAGAACAACGATGGATTCTTAGCAGCGTGGGAGAAATTACAAGCTGAAGATGAAACTGCAAAATCTGTTTTAGCAGACTATGACAAGCAGTTGACTGACAACAGATGGTCTGATAATTATAACGAAATCAAAGACGGTGCTACTAAGTATGCTTCTAGTTATGCTATTAATACAATAAAAGCTCAAACTGGTGTTCAAGTTAATGAACTTCTCAAGCAGTATGATGATGAAAAAGCTGTTCTCGATGATATACTTAAATATTTCAGAAAACGAAAGGCTGATGGTGCATCTGCTGATGAGTTAAAAGTTATTGCTCAAACATATAGTGAACAGTTACAGAATGTTGAAAGCACTAGCGATTCATATGTATCTGCTATACAATCTGAAACAGATTATCTTCTTAACATCGCAGAAAGAAACACTAAATATGTCAAAGATCAAATCACTTGGCAAGAAAAGATCAATGAAGGTCTTGAAAGACAAGCCAAATTAACTTCTAATGTAAATGATAAGTTATCATTGCAGAAGGATATTATTGACGGTAACGATACAAAGAGAGAGCTTTATCAGAAGCAGAAAGATAATGCTCATCGCAATGTTCTTGACATATTAAATAGTGACGACAAAGATTATCAAGAAGTTCTTAAACAGTTCCAAAGTGTTGAACCTTGGTTTGATGGAACTGGTGAATTTTCCGCTCAATATGAAGCAGATTTAGCACGTTTAGGAGCAAGTACCCCTAAACTTGTTCCTTATATGAAGCAAATTGCTTCATTGATACAGGTGTATAAAAAAGCTTGGTATGATGCAGACAATGAAATGCAACAAACTCTCGATGATACTGCTAGTCGTATTGACGAGGTATATGCAACTCGAACTGATAAGATAACTAAAGCTATTAGCAATAGCGAATGGGTTCTTGATATGCTTGGAGATGGAAACTTCGATTTAAGGTTAGAAGAAACTAATACCCAGCTCCAGAATAATCTTGATAAGACAGTCGAAATTAAAAATCAACAAGAATATGTCAACGAATTATATCAGAGAGGTTCTATCACTTATGAACAATTTGTTGAAAAGTCACAAACATTACAGGAAGACTTACAGAGTGTTTATACTACAATTAAATCTATTTTAAACTCTATTAAACAGATTAAGATAGATACTATTCAGAAGAATATAGATGACATCAATGACCAGCTGGAAGAAATTCATGATGCTTCTGATAGAATTACAGATAGTATAGATGCTAGAATGGATGTCTTAAATGATGAAAAAGACGAACTTGATGAACTTCAAGATAAATGGGATAAAGTTGCCAGTGCTGTTAAGAAAGTTTTATCTGACCAGAAAGAGTTGTTAGATGATGAAAAAGAATCTGTCTCTGATTACTGGGACGATAGAATTAAAGCTATTGAAAAAGCGAACGAAGAAACTGATAGAAATATTAGTTTGCTAGAAAAGCAGAAAGAACTTAGTGAAGCTAAAGAACAGCAAACAGCGTTAATATATCAGAATGGTAAGTTTACTTATCAAGCTGACCCTAAAGCTGTTCAAGATGCAGAATATGCTTTAGCTGAAGAACAGCGTAGCATTAAGCAAGATAAAGCAAAAGAAGCTCTCGAAGAGCAAAAAGATTTAGCCATTAAGAACATTGAAGACCAAATTGACGCTATTAACAAGTATCAAGAAAAATGGGACGAAGTGTTTGATTGGTATAAGAATGAAGTTAACGAGCAAGCAGCTTACGACCAATTAGGTGCTGATTGGATGAACGATACTATGGCATTAAAGACAAGTATTCTTAATCAAGTGGGCAATGCTTATAAGAATAACGAGTCAATAATCGAAGGTAGTATCAATGAAGAAATAAAAGCTCTTGAGAAACAGGAAAAAGCTCTTGATAGGCAAGTTAAAGCTCAAGAAAGAGCAGCAAATGCTAAGATTAGAGATTATAACAAGGAAATTAGAGCCATTGAACAAACATCTGACAAGTTTTATGATTTATATAGACAGATAGTTGAATATTTCAAGACTGGAAATACAGATGCTATTCCTGGTATTATTAAATCATTTGTTGAAGAATTCAATAGCATTGTGGACAATATAGATGTTAAGAAATTAACCAATGCTATATTCCAAGCACTTGGTATGTCTCCTATTGGCACTGTTAATTCTAGTTCTACTTCGACAAGTAATTCTGTTAATACTTCAGATAATTCTAATTTAAGCTTTGATGAAGCTAATAAGAAAGCGATCGAAATCCTTAACGATAAAGGATTAGACGGATTAGATGAAGTAGATAAGATACTTTTAAACAACGGATATTCTCTCAACAGGAATTCTATCTCTACTGCTGATGGCACAGGTAGAAAATTTATCAGAGTGTCTGACGGAGATACCGATAGATATTTAGCTCAAAGTAGCGATGGTAAGTGGAAGTTCGCTTATGATTATAGCACTGCTGCTAGTATTGCTGGTGGTTCTAGTGGGAATATAGGAGAATCATCTAATAATGGTTCTAACAATAGCTCTAGCAGTAATATTGTTAAGAATCCTACGGGCACAGCAAATAACGGTATGGATTACAGCGAAACCAATCAAGCCGAAAAGAATAAACAAGATGCTATAAGTTGGTTAAAAACTTATCAGAAAGAAAACGGAGGAGCGTTTAACACTGTAGCATACAAATCTTCTAAAGAAGCATATGATGCAAATGTTGACACAGTAAAAGATAGTAAAAAGTCCATATTGGTTGTTTATTATGTAAGCGGTGAACATTATGCTGTTGGCAAGATTCAGTATGGTGATACAGTGCCAAAAACTTTAAAGAAGTTCGGCAAAGGCACAAAAAATGCACCTAGAGGACTTTCTATTATAAATGACGGGAATCAGTATAGTGGAGAACTTGTAAACTTCAGAGGTGGAGAACAAGTTATTCCTGCTGACAAGTCAATCAAATTAATCGATGGATTAACTGATTTAACCGAAAGCGATTTAGGTAGATTGTTATTGGAAAATGGTTCAATGCAAGCTCAGTCATTCTTAGAACCATTTAAACAATCTTTGTTCGATAATAATGCATTACAGAATCTTAATAATATGAAACAAGTAGACAATAGTATTACAATCAGTAATATTAATATGTACGAAACAGAAAATGTTAATGATTTTGTAAAGCAACTCAACAGACAGTTGCCGTTGGCAGCAAAGAAAATAAAAAGATAGAGAATTATAGGGTGGAGTAATAACTCTGCCCTATTCCATTATAAAAAATAAAAACAGATGAAAGGTGAATTTCAAGTGAAAAATGTAGATGTGAATAGCCTTAATTCCTTGGCAAAAACGATAATTGAAATTATCAATCAGCTGGCTAGCGAGACAAAAACTATAAAAACTAAAGATGAAACTAAAAAAATGCGTGTGGTGTCTGTGTTGGACAATGAGATGTGTAAAGTTGCCTACAATGGACAAGAATTTACAGCAAAAACTAATATAGAGTTAAAAGTTGGAAATTCAGTTTGGGTATTAGCCCCTAGTGGAGATTACACTAATTTATTAGTTTTATACAAGTAGGAAGGAAGTGAGCAAATGAATTTAACTACTTTGAACGACATTAAAGAAAAAGTAGAATATATTGGAAAAGATATAGATGAAGTATATATAATAGATTGTAAAGAGATTATACCTTTAACAGAAGATAAAACAGATTATAAGAATATTGCAGTCGTTGGTGATAATAATTCAAACTCTTTATTCTTTGTTGTCAGTAAAGTTATAGATGGAACAGATATTTCCCGAAAAGCAATTACTGTATACTTCTTAAATGAACAGAAACAGATCGGTTTATATAGCGTACAACAAGTTACATCTTTATCTGATGAATTTGTTATCTTCGAATGGAAACTTAGTGAAGGCGCATGTATTGTTCCTGGAACATTAGGTTTTAAAGTAGTAATATCAGACACAGACTATAGGTATGTTACATTAGACAGTAAGCTGACTATTATAAATACTAATATAGCTTTAGAAAATAGTATTAATTTTGATTCAACATTACTAGATTTGTGCGATGAAAAGATTAACCAAATTAATGATATATTAAACAATGCTAAATCAGCGAGTAATAACTGTGATAAACAATATGCTAATACGAAAATCCTTTATGACGAATTAGTAAAAATTGAAGATAGCAACGCTATTGCTATACAAGCTTTGAAAAATAATATCTATACTATGCAAGAAGTAGATGCCCTTTTTGGCAATATTTCAAACACAACCGAAGGAGTAAATCTTGGTAATTATTACACAAAACCTGAAATAGATAGAATGGTTGTAAATTGCACTCGTAATAGTAAATTTTCTATAATATATCCTCAATACATTGCAAATACTGGATTATTTATTGATTCAACCGAAAAAGCTAATGTTATAAGTATTGTAGAGGATAACAGCAATACTACATTAAATTATATAAATTTAGCCAATTCTATATGTCTTACAGATATTACATATTGTAATAATAAGCCGATTGAAGTTTATACATATGACAATGGGGATATTGCCCTTTTACAGAGCGATTACACAGTAAATTATATTAATTTAGGAGGTGTTTTATAGTGAGAAAACTTGGTAAAAACGCATTGAAAAATTTAACTTTAGATGCAAGTTGTCAAATTGATTTAGGTTCTACCGTCACTGCTATAGACAGTAGTAACTACAATGATAAAATTGTTTGGGGCTTTAATCACGATAACCCCATTCAAGATGACGATACTTTTAGACTGCAGAAAAGCGTTGTTTTAGACGCAATAGAAGCAGATGAAAGTACAACTACAAGTGAATTTAGTTTTAATTATAATAGGGTTAAAAATGGTAAATTAATATTACAAAAAAGGATTAATGGTAACAATATGCGTGCTGTTATGGCGGCAGACACAAAAACTTCAAATACTTCTACTAGCATGACAACAAAAACACAAAGAACATATGTTACTGATATATATATTCCATTCGGGTTGCGCTCACTCTACACTTTTGTTTTTGATTCTACAAGCATAACAGAAATACATATCCCAGAGAGCATAACAAGTATAGGCAAAGGAGCATTTATTAGAACGAAGTTAAAAGAAATAGTATTGCCTAGCAGTGTAGCAACTGTTGCTGAACAAGCGTTTGGAAGTTGTGAAAATTTAGAAAAAGCAGACTTTTCAAAAACAAAAGTAACAAGTTTAAAAAACACTTTTCAATCTAGTATAAAACTAAAAGAAGTTTTTTTACCAAACACATTAGAAGTAATAGGTTTAAGATTGTTTTACAACTGTAATAGCTTAACAAATATAACAATTCCGAATAGTGTAACAAGTATAAGGGAAGAAGCATTTAGAGGTTGTAATAGCTTAACAAATATAACAATTCCGAATAGTGTAACAAGTATAGGAAAATCAGCTTTTCAGGGGTGTTTAGCACTAGAGGAACTAACAATTCCCGAAGGTGTAACCACAATAAGTCAAGCTACATTTTGTGGTTGTAGTAATTTAGCGAATATAACTATTCCTAATACGGTTGAAACGATTGAATACAGAGCTTTTCAAAATTGTACAGCACTTACAGAAATAACAATTCCTAACAGTGTAACAAGTATAGGAGCAGAAATATTTCTTTACTGTTCTAATTTAAAAAAGATTTACATCGATAACGTAGAAGGAAGTTTAGATACATCTAATTTTGGTGCTGCAAATGCAGAAATTAGTTGGTTAAGATAGGAGGAATAAGGAATATGACAACAAGAGAATTAAAAAGATTAATTGCAGATGAAGGAAACGTATTACAAAATATACAGACAGGAGAAACAGCATATTGTGTAGATATTTTCGCTGAAAATGCCGATAATTGGAAAGAAATAGAAGATACTGAAAACAAGGAAAATAAAATTGTAGGTGAATAATATGAAACCTATTCTTTATAATATTTTTGCAGTAGATGCAACAAGAGACAATGATGTATTGTTTATTTGGAATGGGTTACAAGCTATTGGTAGCATTTTAACAATTAAAGAAGTCGGTAACCCGTCTTTTGTCAAAACAATTTCTCATAATAGCAATGCTTTACAAACAGCTATTCCAAGTAAGACTTTGGAAAATGGCAAAACATATTATGCAACAATACAGGTAAAATACAAGGATACAAATGGCTCAGATATTACTTCTGAGTCATCTGCATCTTGTCAGTTTGTGTGTTATGACACCCCTACTCTTTCTATTAATGGATTTTCTACAACAGGAATTAATAAGGTAAATACTGCTTCATTAAGCTTAAATATTTTATATGATTCAAAATATGAAGATAACATTTTAGAAAAATTTAATGTTTCAGTATACACAGACAGTTATTGTACTCAATTGTTAAGGAAAAATAATGATGTTTATACTAAAGGAAACTTAGATAACTTGTACACATATGTCGGTAATTTGCCTACAAATTCTATATATTACATTGTCGTAACTGGCACAACAAACCATAATATGCAGATACAAAGTGCAGTATATACTGTACAAATTTCTTATAACACAGACATTAATAGTGTTTTGGAGGCGAGTGTTAATAATGGACATGTAGTTTTAACACTACAACAGAAGACTATTGTAGGGGAATGGGAAGGTGCTGGAAATACTAGAAATCAGTATAATAATGGGATGGCTATTGTTATATGGGGGGATGATATAGTTTTTGACACTAATTGGGATTCAACGCCTAATTTTTCTATGATTATTAAAGTTAAAAATCCTATTTGTGATAATATCAATAATTTTATGACCATAGCAAATTGGACTAAAAATATTAAATTGTATATGACAAATGATAATAAGAGCATAAAGGTTTGTGCTATAGACAATGTTACAGGAAGTATGGCTTATAGTAATGTAATAGAAAATCAGACCATAGGAAACAAACAAGGCTTAAATCAAACATATGTAAATGGAATTTTTACAATTAAATTAAAAAAGAAGAACGGAAGAATATTTTTAATTATAGATTCGTAAGGAGGTGATTTTATTGCTTAATTGTTTAATTGGGAGTTGTGTATTTTACGGCGATAAAGACATAGATAATACGATTTTTGCTAACAAGTTAAATATTTATACTCAATCTAAAGGGAATGTCGAATATGATAGTTTATCTTTATATCAAGGTGTATATGACACCGTTTATATTAGTAGTGATGATATTAGTGATGAGTCTAATTTACCAGATAAAACTATCCCGTCTGAATGGTTAAATAATACTATCTTTTGGGCAAAATTCGATAACAATCTTCAAGCGGGGCAATCTGACCTAGAATTAAATAATATTTCATATATAATTATACAGAAAAAAGAAGAAAATGAAAACTCTTATTCTGTTGTAGATGTAATTCCTGCGAAAGACTATATTTCTAACAATAAAATCACAGTTATAGACAGACTTGTAAAATGTTATAAGAGTTATGATTATCAAGTTGTTCCAGTTATGATAGATGGGGCAGAAAGTACAACCTTAAAAGCTGTTTATACAACGGATAAAAAAATAGAGTGGAATGGGTATTTCATTTACGATGGCAACACAGAATATTTTTGTAAATTCGGAGAACAAACCGTTGATTATACGAGAAATAATTCAGCTCAAATTCAGACTACAATGAATACAGATTATCCATATGTAATTAAATCAGGAATGAATAAACACGATACAGTAACTATTTCTGCGTCAGATTTTAAGGTGGATTGTAGTAAAGAAGGCGGATTAGACTTAGAAGGTTCTGCCGAATATCGAAGAAAATATGATGACTTCTTGACCAATTCTAATCCTAAGTTATTTAGGGACGACCAAGGAAATATGAGAATTTGTGCTGTATATGATGGAATATCTCATAGCGAACAAGGACATAAGTTTAATGTTGATACATCTTACAGTCTATGCGAGATTGGGAATACTGATAATCCAGAAGATTTATACAGCTATGGCTTTAGTAATTATAATCCTAATACAATGATGGGTAATAATATTACTTCTGAATTGGTACAAGGCGCAACTCTTAATATAACAGTATACGGTGCAATCAGTGGGGACGCAATAAGTAATATTCAAATATCTTTATGTCTTAATGATGTTGAAATATTTGGAGGAAAAACCAACACCAGCGGTAAATTTACTCTCTGCAATTTAGATTCAGGAAGATATTCTGTAGTTGTTCATAATGGCGTTTATACAACTAAAAAACCAATTAGCATAAGTTCTAGCGGAATTATTAACATTGATGTGGAAGTGGGTGGTGTATGATGTTTCAACCTACAACAAATGATATTAGATTAATCACACAAAAAGACCAAACAAGAAAAATAAAAATTGAACTTCTTGATTTTAAAACAAATGTTGTAATTGGTGAATTAACAGGCGGTATTACCAATGATAATTTTAACATATCCACTGGTGATAATTATAGAAGAACTTATAGCTTAGATATGATTGTATCAGATAGTTCATTTGCTTTATCTGAGGATTCCCAGATATGGTTAGATAAAATGATAAAAGTATATGTAGGAATAATAGACATAAGAACGAAATCTTATGTTTGGTATTTACAAGGAACATACGCTTTTTCAAAGACAAGCTATTCTTATGATGAGTCGTCCAAAGCTTTATCTATAGATTGTGTCGATTTAATGGCTTATTTAGATGGCACATTAGGAGGCACGATCTATGGTGCTATTCAGACAAAAATTGAACGATTTCCATCTGGGTTAGAGTATAGTGGCGTCAAAGTTGATTATACTGTAATTAATGGGACAACTATATACAACAAAACTTATATATATGGTGGAACTGTTTTTACCATTCAAACTCCAGAATATGAACCATATAAAAATGCACAAGGGAATACAATTTTAAGAACCATAGAAGACATTGTTTTAAAATTTGATATTCAAGCCGACAATGAAACTGCCTCCCCTATTTGTAAAATCAGCTATGAAAGTTCTTATGATGAAGAAGTTAATAGAACTGCATTTTCGAAAACTTATACATTAAAAGAGTTACAAGATGGAATTATATGCAAAAGTTTATTAACAAGAGATATAAAAATAGAATTTTTAACTTCAGTTAATTTATATAAAATTACTATTAGAGATGTTGATTTTGCACCCACTGAAGACTTGTTTATTTGGTGGTTTTCTCGTCCTCGTTCTGTAGTAAGAGCCGATATGTTAGATTGTTCAGGTGAAGTATTTTGTCGTGACCCTAATAATTTAGACAATATTGCTACTGTTGTTAATATCGGTAGTAATTATGAAGGATATATCTCAGACAGTTCTACTAGAGTTACATATGGTTCAGAAGACAATCCCGCCAAGATAGACACTGGCAAAATAACTATAGATGGTACAAATGCTGGAGAAACTTATTTAACAGACGTATTTGTTAGTTTCTTAAAGTTATTCGGCATTAAGAGATATGAAATTAACGATATATATGAAACTGTACCATATGACCAAGAATTTAGTGCTGGTTCGACTGTTTATGATGTTTTTTCTACTTTAATTGGTTTATATTCAAACCTAGAAATGTATTTTGATACAGATGGTGTATTTGTTTTAAAACATGTATCTACTACTAATGATGAAGACCCGATTTTAAATAATGATACTATTAGACCATTAGTGATTAGTGAAAGTTTATCTACTGAACTTAATGTTACTAATGTATCTGAAATATGGGGAATGAATATAGATGCCAACATTTATGCTGAAAACGATGATACAGACCCTAATATGGTTGTATATAATTCTACTAATAATGCTTTTGAGGTTAGATTTAAAGATTTAGTTTTAACTGACCAAAACAAAATCCCAGATGGTACAATTTTAGCTTTTAGAACACCAAAAGATATGATTAAACACAAAAGCAATATAGGATTAACAGTTAAAAATTTAAACGCCGTAACTTCGAATATTAAGGCTGTGGATAAATGTTTTACTGTTGATGAGTTTAGCAAATCTGGTAATAGCTATAAGATAAATCAAAATTTACAATATACAGAAAATATTGGGGGTATGGTTGTTATAGATGTAGATTCTCTTGTTACAAAGGTAGAAAAACCAACAGGTAGAGGTTATGGTGTCGGTACAGAAGAAGGTATAACTGAAACTATAAATAATATAGAATTTAAAGGTATATTCTACAACATGCGTAGTGCAAACGCAATGGTTAAAGTTGATGATTCGGGTAAGAAAACATTAGACTTAACTAAATTATGTTATTGTGTTCAATTCAAAGCAATAAAAGATGAAGCATTTAGATTTTATATTACTCATTCTGCAACTAATATTTATGTAGCTAATTCAAGAGGAGAAATATATACTGAACCAACATATCTTACAGATATAAACACAGAACATAAGATTAGTTATATAGACTTTGTGGCACCAAAAGATGACACTTTTTATTTCTTTGGTTATAGCACAGACAGTACTACACCAATGAGATTATATGGTGTAAGCAGGTTGACTTGTGAAGTTGGTAAACTACCTATCTATAATTATACAACTGAAGAATTGATTCCAGCAGGTACATTTATTGCTAATACAACATATACTTTTAAATACAGTAATAATAAATTGTATTATCTTGGGCAATGGCAAATACACGCTGTTGCTATAGAGGTATTAGAAGTTCCAGATGACGAAAAACATAAAGAATATGTAGAGCAGTTTAATTGCCCTAATATTGTTTACACTCAATACGATAGTAGATTTGCTATCGAAAATATAGGTATAAGGGTTAAAACTTGTAAAGACGATGTTTATTCTTATATATATTCTGATGATTTGGCACTACAAAGAGCTGAATATGAGAATTATTTATCTGTTAGATTCAGTAGCCAATTAGAATTGAACTTAATTAATATACCTTGGTTAGATGTGAATAGAAAAATTACATATAAGTCTGAACTAACAGATTTAGCTACATATATGATAGAAAGTATTAGTGGAAGTAACAACTCCCCTACTATAAGTGTTTCTGCTACTATGTTTTATCCTCAATACACAACTATAAAAGGTAGTATAGGTTATATGCCAATAGATACTACTAATATGACTAGAGATAATAATATGTCAGATAGATTAATGTTTTATAATAATCTTAATAACTTATATCTGTTTGATTACATGTGGTACATCAATAAATACCCAGACTTATATAATGTTTATGGATATAATCCATCTCATTTATTCGAGCATTGGTGTCTTTATGGTATCTGGGAAGGTCGTAGTCCAAGCTTAGAATACGATAAAAATTATTATTCTAATAATGTGAAAGAAAGTGATATAAATAAAATAATTACAGAATTAAAAAAGATATTCCCAGAACAAACAAATGAAACAAAGTTAAGAAACGCAGCTCTTTGGTATAACTTTATGAAAACAGGAGTCACAAGAAATATAAGAGCTTCTAATCACTTTGACGTAGAAGTTTATAAAAAATCTTACAACGACTTACAACGAGCGTTTGGCGATGATTATAGAGCTTACTTTGAGCACTATGTTCGTTGGGGACGCAAAGAGCAAAGAACACAAATAAAATGAAACAATAAAGGAGGTCGATTATTTGTCTGATATAAGATTGACAAATTATCCAGATAAAATAGATAACATTGAAAATATGAGAGAGCCGACAGAAGAAGAATTGGCTCTTATTCAAGCAGGAAATTATGATGAATTAACGGATGATGCAAAGAATAATGTATTTATTACAGCAAAAAAAATAAATACAATGATAGATGGTATAAAAAGTTGGCAGCAATTCACTAAGAAGTGGATTGAAGATGGATATGTTCATCAAGGAGCTTATAGTTCAATTAAAAATTATTATCCTAGAGATGTCGTAACTTCTGGTGGTGTAAGTTATCTCTGTATAGGTTTTAGAGTGATTGGAGAAAATCCTGAAAATTCTAAAAAATGGGTAAGATTGACTGGGGCTACAGGGGCAAAAGGAGCAACTGGTGTTGGTCAAAAAGGCGACCCTGCTGAATTAGTATATATAGATACAGGTGGCGTTAATTATATAGCCAAGAATTCTGATGGAGAATTGACTAATTCAACATTAACTATTAAGCCATATAGTAAAACAGGTTCTAATAATCCTCGTGCTTTATCTAGTTATATTTATATATATACTAAAGCTTCAATAAATGGCGATTATGTTCAGGCGCAATCAGCAGGTTGTACTACAAGTTTTGATTATTCGATTCCTAAAAATATTGCAGGAATAAAGATAATTATTAAGAATAGAAATTCAGTAGAATTAGCCGTTAAAGAAATACCTATTATTCAGATTAGCAATTCAGTTGTTAACACATATGACGTAGACTGTGATGACGATGTTTATGCTTCTAAAATGCTTATCACAGAAAAATATGCTTCTGATAGTAAAGTTAGGGATTACGACATTCAAATTATTCCCAAAAGAATAACAGCAAATATACCTTTACGTAATTATCTTATTCCTATATTATCAATTGACAGTCTTGAAAATTATTTTGACCTTGAAACAACTTTTGTTTATGCCAATATCTCAATTAATAATAGCGTAAAAAATGACCCTGATTATTATAATTGGGCATTCCCTCTTATTAGAGTGGCTAATTTTTATGTTAATTACAGCTTAGATTATGGTTATAGAGTAGACGAAGGGACAGGAGAACTTTTAAGCACAGAATTATCCTCTAATGACGCCAAATATTATACCATCAATATAAACATTAAAACAAGATTAAAATAAACTATTATTAAGGGCAAGAATAACTTGCCCTATTTTTATTACCCAATTTAAAGGAGGGGCTATGATTGACATTACGCAACAATTGTTTAGTATAGATTTAAAAGAAAATCTTATTTCTATCATCATAATTATAATTTTTATTAAAGCAGCATGGGAACTCTATGATTGGTTTGCCGATAAAATTGGCATCTCAACAAAGAAAAGCAGAGAGCGAGACATGATGGTTGATATGATGAAAGAATATAAAAATGAACTTTCAGATGTAGAAAAAAATTTAGAACTTTTAAAGGCAGCCAGCAAAGAGTCTTTATTATACAAAATCAATGAGAAATATAATAAATATTTTTCTTTAGGTTATATTCCCTATGAAGAATACGATGAGTTCATAAGTTTGCATGATGCATATAAAGGCATCGGAGGAAATCATACTGGTGATGAAAAGTTCAATAGAGTAATTACATCGTTGGAAGTAAAGAATATGTATGAACATGAACATGAACATTTAGAATAAGAAGGAGGGATTCGTATGACAACAACAGTATTTTTAGCACTATTATCTATTTTTGCTGTTTTAACATCTAGTGGTACTGAAGCAGTTAAGAAGTTTTTAGATAGTATAGATGTAAATTACAATAGCAATATTATAGCTACTATATTATCTATTATTATTGGTTTAATTGGAACTTTTATATATTATGAAGCAAATGCTATAGAATTAGACTTGTTAAATGTTATATACGCCATTTTAATGTCTTTAGCGTCAGCATTAACAGCTATGTTAGGCTATGATAAATTTAGCCCCGTATTGGCTAGTATTATAGAAAAAATTAATAATATAGGAACAATCACAAGGAAGTGACAATTATGAAGTTTTCGACAAAAGTTATTATTGCGGTATACGTAACATTAATTTTATTTACTATAACAATGATTGCTTTATTTTTAATTAAAGGGAGTGTCCCTGACAGCTTAATCACCTGTGTGTTTGCTGCTTGCTCAGTAGAATGTGGAGCATTAGGATTAATTAAACATGGAAAAGTTAAATATGGTGATGGAAACAATGAAGATATAAATATATCAGATGAGGATGGTGAAGATAATGAGTAAGACAGTTCAAGGATTATTAGAACATTGTAAGAAGGCTCTTAAAAATAATGTACAGTATGTGTATGGAGCTAAGATGCAAGTTCTTACATATAACCAAATAAAGGCTTTACAAAATGCATATGGTACAAGTTGTGTTTGGAATAGTGATTTAAAAAAGGCTAATAAATTATGCTGTGATTGTTCAGGATTAATATCTTCTTATACAGGTATAACTAAAGGAAGTAGTGTATATAAAAGTACAGCAACTTCAATAGTTACTATAAGTGAATTAAATAAAAACTGGAACAAATATATTGGTTGGGGTTTATGGATGCAAGGTCATATTGGTGTTGTAAGCGACACTAAGGGCTATTACTACGCTATGGATGGTTCTGCTCGAAATATGGTGCACTATCCAATGTCTAAACAAAAATGGACTTATTGTATTAAATTATGCGATATTGACTACTCTATAAATAGTGTATCCAGCAACAATAATACTACTAATTCAAACAAGACAATATCCAATGTGGTTGATACTACTACTAAAATATCATATAATGGACATATCATTGAATATAAGGCTAAAAATATTAATGGTAATAATTATGTTCAGGCTAGACCTTTTTTAACTAATTTGGGTTATTCTGTAGGATATAATTCAAGCAAGAAAAGAGTAATGGCTGGAAGTGTTACTTTAGATGTAGGTACAATCCTTGAGAACGGTACAAGCTACATTCATTTAAGAGATACAATAACATTTTTAAACAAGCATGCAAAGAAAGATTATACTATAATCTATAACATGAAGAATAAATTAATCACTATTACTGAAGAATAATATTTAAGGGAGATTAACAGTCTCCCTATTTTTTACGATTTTAATAACAAAAAAGTAAGAGGTAATAAACCTCTTACTTTCTCTCGCTATGAGTTAATCAAAAATTAAAAACTGACTTAAAATTTGAATATAAATTAGATTTACATTCCAATATGGACTAATTAATAGTTTTTAATTGACAAATTAATAAAAACCAATATAAAAGCCTTTACTAATTTAATGCAAATACCTACATATGCAGTATATTTACATTCCAATGTGGGCGAATTAATAGTTTGGATATGTAATATATTTACATTCCAGTATGAACTAATTATAGCAATTTTAAATATGAAATAATTTTACATTCCAATATGATTCAAATTAAATCAGTTTTCGGTTTTAATACAACATTTGTTTCTCTTAAAAAAGTTAAAGAATAAATAAAACATTTATTTAAAAATATTTTAATACAATACTTGTTTCTCTTAAAGTCAATCTATCTCTTTAACTTGACTAAATAATACCACTATTTTAAAACTTTGTCAAGTGGATTTTATAAAGTTTTTAAATAATTTTTTAGGGTAGCCTAACCAATGCCGGACTACCCTATTTTTTATATGCTATATTTAAAAACCAAACAAATCTTTTTATTTAATTTTTAAATTTAACATATATTTTTATAATTGTGTTTAAATATAAAATATTTTTTAAATAGTATTGAGGCTTTGTTATTTTTTATCTAGTTTCATTTTTTCTATAAATCTACGTACCAATTCCGTACCAATTTCCTAAATAATTATATCAAATTACATTAAGTTTTATTAAAGTAAAAATATTAAAAAATTCATTTATTGTGCGGGTTTGTAGGGTTTTATAAAGCTTTATAAACTTATATGAAAATTGTACACATATTACATTCTTAAATTTAAAATGGTTTATGACAACTTTATTAGATAGAATGGACAGAGCATCTATGTATTCTGGTTTAGAAGCTAGAGTCCCTTATGCTGACCATAGAATAATAGAATATCTATGGAATGTACCTTGGAAATATAAAAATCACGATAGCATAGTTAAAGGTTTATTAAGAGATAGTATGAAAGGATTATTGCCAGAAAAGATTTTATTCCGAAAGAAAAGTCCATATCCAAAAACATATAACCCTGTATATGAAAAAATCTTAAAGGAAAGAGTTTTAGAAATTATAAGTAATAATAACTCTCCTATTATGCCAATAATTGATAAAACAAAAATAGTGAAATTTATATGTGGAGAATCAAATTATGGCAAACCTTGGTTTGGACAATTAATGGCCGGACCTCAAATGCTAGCCTATATAATACAAGTAAATTATTGGCTAAAAAAATTTAACTTAACAATATAGCACTCAATATGTAAAGGCAAATTAATGCCTTTTATCTATAGGGTGAAAGCTCTAATCTTACAAAAAAGCCTCTGTCATGTTTACAAATAGGACATTTTTCAGGGGCTTTTGTTCCTGTAAAAATATACCCACAATTTAAACACATCCATTGTGTTTCTATTTCTGAAACAAACAATTTTCCCTGTTCATATAAATCTGCAAATTTTCCAAATCTATCTCCATGAGTTTTCTCTACATTTGCTATATTCGAAAAAATCTTTGATATATTTGAAAAGCCCTCTTGCCCCGCTATTTCCGAAAATTTTCTATAATCATGTTCGTATTCTTGAAATTCATTGTGTTGTGCTGCTCTTAATAAATGTAATGTATCTTCGTATATATCTACAGGATAATTACCATCAATTTTTATATTTTGAGCAGCCTCACTAGCCAAACTATCATAAAAAACCTTTGCATGAGCTTCTTCTTGTTTTGCCGTAAATTCAAATACACTCTCTATAACAAACAATCCATCTTTTTTAGCCTTGTGAGCACTAAATATATACCTATTTCTAGCTTGACTTTCTCCTGCAAAAGCTCTCATTAAATTTTCTTTTGTTTTACTTTCAGAAAAATTCATAATATCACCTCTTACAATATTGTGTATTCTCTTCAAAATTTTATTCAAATATTACAAACTTGAATTAAATATATTTTTACTGTATAATATTGAAATATAAATATTTTTAAAGGAGATTAAAACACAATGAATAAAATAGCATCAGAAATTTTTGATAAACTTTATCAATCTTATACAATGGGTGGAGATGTTTATTGTTTTAAATACAACACAAAAAATCCAAATCAAATAAAGAGATTTAAAGATGCAATAAATGAGCTTGAGTCTTTAGGATATGTAAATATAAAGTTCATTTCAGACGACAAAGCAAGAATGACTATTACAGATAACGGTATAGACTATGGTAACAGTTCTATGTTCTAAAAAGCAATTAAAAATTTACGAAAAATTTTCGTTATTGGCACTATTGTTTTAATCTTGCCTTGTCGATTTTACACTAATTATCTTGACTTTACATAAAAATATATGTATTATTAATACATTGATATATTTAAGGGAGTGAAGTAATGAGTTTTAAGAACATAAGATTAATGCCTACACCTGAAGAAATTAAAAAAATGGAACCTATTTCTCCAGAATTAAAGGCTATTAAAGACGAAAACGATAAACAGTTAAAAGATATATTTACAGGCAAAGATAATAGATTCGTTGTTATTGTTGGACCTTGCTCTGCTGATGATGAAGAAGCTGTTTGCGATTACATGAGAAGATTAAACGAAGTAAAGAAACAGGTTGCTGATAAAATGTTTATCGTTCCTCGTGTATACACTGGTAAGCCAAGAACAACTGGCGAGGGTTATAAAGGTATGATGCACCAGCCAGACCCAGAAGGTGCTCCAAATATGGTTGAAGGTATCAAAGCTATTAGACGCATGTATTTGAGAGTAATTGAAGAAACTGGAATGCCTCTTGCTGACGAAATGCTTTATCCATCAAACTTACCTTTTGTTGAAGATATTTTATCATATATTGCTATTGGTGCAAGAAGTGTAGAAAATCAGCAGCACAGACTTACAGCTAGTGGTATTGACTGCCCTGTTGGTATGAAAAATCCTACAAGTGGCGACCTTTCTGTAATGTTTAACTCTATTAAGGCTGCTCAGTCTCCTCACGACTTCCTCTACAACGGTTATGAAGTAATGACAACTGGTAATCCTCTCGCTCATGCTATTATGCGTGGTTCTGTAAATAAACATGGTAATAACATTCAGAATTACCACTATGAAGATTTAATGCTTGCAAACGAAATGTACAAGAAGGCTGGATATGCTAATCCTGCTATTATCGTTGATGCAAACCACTCAAATTCAAAGAAAAGACACGAAGAACAGCCTAGAATTGTAAAAGATGTTCTTCATTCAAGAAGATATAACCCAGAGTTAAAGAAACTTGTTAAGGGTGTTATGATTGAAAGTTATATCGAAGGTGGAAATCAGAAGTGTTCACCAGAAGTTGAGCATGTATATGGTAAGTCTATTACTGACCCTTGTCTTAGCTTTGAAGATACAAAGACATTATTATTAGAAATGATTGATTTATTAGATTAATCTACTTAGAGGACTTGTAAAAAAGCCCTCTATTTTTTTAGTAAATCTAATGTATTTTTTAAGCATAGCCTACCATATCCCCATTCTCTATTAGGATATTCTCTACTATTATCACGAATTGCTCCATTGCATAAAAAAGCTTTAAGGCGTTCTCCATAAAGGAATATATCATTTCTATCTACTATTCCCCATTCCATAAGCAATGCTGCACTACCAGCTACAAATGGTGCTGCCGCACTTGTGCCTGTAAACGAGGTAATACTTTCCCCAACAGTTGTTGTTAAAATATTAACTCCAGGTGCTACTAAATCAGGTTTTATATATTCTGTCGCTCTAGTATATCCTCTACCGGAAAATCCTACAGTTGAAATATTTGCCGAATCATATGCTCCAACTGTAATTACCCTTTCTGATGTAGACGGAATTGTAAGTGTTGTATCGGTATTTGGTATAATAAATGCCGTATCGCCACCAACAGCCTCATTTACCGGCAACCAAGCATCAATTTGACCATTTATAACATTTTGTCCATAAAATCGTATTTTCCATATACCATTATCAACAAACTTACTTGCCCCCTCTAGCCGTATATATATTTCATTATCCAAATTATAAGGTGTAGAATTTCTAAAGACAATAGATGTTATAGTATTTCCTAATCTATATCTATATGTCATATTTTCTTTTCTCATAGGTCCGCCTCTATCTCCTAAAGGTGAAAAGATTTCAATTTCGAATTCATCGGAAAAAGAACTCCATATACTTAAATACATAGAAGAAATATCACTTGCAACATTAAATTCCATATCTAATATACTATTATTTTCCAAAAAACCTCTAAAGTGATGTCCCTTGTTTCCTTCGTTTCCTGATGCTACAATTATAGAAACTTTATAAGACGCAGCCATTTCGTTAATATATTCTTCAAAAAGAGAATTACCATCATGAGAACCGTCATTTGTACCATATGAAATATTTATAACTACTGGTTTTTCTAGTAATATCGCCCTATTTATAATGTAACTTATACCTCTCATTATATCTGTTGTAGAAGCAAAAAACTCATTTTTTCCTATTTTTACCACAATTATATCTGATTTGTTTGCAATTCCATTGTTTCCTACTGCAATACTAGCAACTTGAGTACCATGTCCATATCTATCTATATGATTAATATTTCCTGTATTAATATCATCCCTATAGAAAGTTTCTCCACCAACTTCATATATGCTATCTATTCTGGTTGTACCGTCTGGATTTTTAAATATACTATTTTGATAATCTATACCAGAATCTATTATTCCTACGATTACTCCCGCTCCTGTTAAGCCATCTATATTATTATTATCTACGATTATACAGGAACTCCTTTTCCCTTGTTCCAACATAAAAAACAAATTTTTAGGCAGTTCTATATACTCTATTTCTGTATAATTTTCCAACTTTTCTATATTATCTGGTGGTATTTGAATAATAGCAAAGCTACTAGATAAAATTTCTACTGTTGCTCCTAAATTTCCCATTATATTTTCTATATTTCCATTATATTTAATAATTACTTCTACCAATATCATCACCAAATAATATATATGCAAAAAGGATAACATTCTTTCCGTTATCCTTTAAAATCTTATTGCTTAAATATTAAATTATATAATGTTGGAGATATTCCATATTGCTCAATTATTTCATCCAATTCATGTTTTTTATCATTATCCATTGGTTTATTATTTTTTATAGAACGAATCATCAAATTTTTTGGAGTATTTTCTATTTCTATAAATTCCATAATTTCTGATTTATAACCTACAAGATTTAAAATTCTTGACCTAATGGAATCAGTAAGCATTGCCGCAAACCTTTCTTTTAATATTCCATGCTCGGTAATCATAGGGAAAGCACTATTCTTCATTTGATGGAATAATTCATGCTGACAACAAGGCACATTTATAATAACATTACAATTCCATCTTATACCATGATAAATAGCATAATCAGTTGCTGTATCGCAGGCATGGAGAGTAATAATCATAGAAATTTTATTATCATCATTGTCTATTTCAGCGATATCCTTACAGTAAAACTTCAAATTATCAAAGCCAAATTTTTCTGAAAGAGAATTACAATACTCAACTACATCTTTCTTTAAATCATAGCCATCTATTTTTACATTTTTATTCTTTATAACATTAAAATAGTAATATGTAGCAAATGTTAAATAGCTTTTGCCACAACCCATATCAACAATTGTTGAATTTTCAGGTATATGTTTTTCAACATCTCGAAGCATTTCTAAAAATTTATTTATCTGTCTAAATTTTTTCTGTCTATGGGCAAGTACAACACCATTCTTGTCCATAAGACCTAATTTATACATCCAGTCTACATACTGACCATCTGGTAAAATATATTGCTTCGCTTTATTATGAGAAACAGCCTTTGCATTTACACTTAAATTTTCTTTTACACCTGTTAATGTAAACTGCTTCTTTTTATTCATAAGAATTGTAAGTCTTTTATTTGCAACAATTTCACATTGTTTAAAATTAGTTTCCATTTCCTCAACTAAAACATTGAAAAAATTATTTAAGTCACAATTATTATGAAAAACCTTTTCCTCTACATATTTTGAAAATTGAAAACTTTTCTTATTTTTTACAAGTACAGGAACAATTTTTATCTTTGTTCCAAGTTCTGTATTTTTCTTTATTGGATTACTTACAGTTACTCCCTGAATAGTATCCACATCTACTATATTTCCTAATTGAGAAACAAGTTCATCTTTATTTAGCATCTTTATCCTCACAAATTTTTATTACATCGGCAATACAAACATCAACTAAAATAACATCATCGCCTACCTGAACTACATTACACCAATTTATTACATACTGCTTTTTCTTTTGAGAAAAAGAGAAAAAACCTCCGTCAATGGGCACAATTATATATGCTACTGTACCAAGTTTAACATTCACTACTATATCGCACACACAGCCCATTCTGCAACCATCACGAATATTTATAACTTCTTTATCTAGTAGGCTTTGGCAATTTTTCATATATAATTTCACCTCATAAAACTATATGATAAATTTTTGTATTTTAGCCCAAGTTAAAAATAATTCAAACCATTTTTCTGTTCCTTCAACACCATTAGCAAAATCAAGTCCATGTCTACCATTTTGGAAAATGTGCATTTCAAATGGCACTTCTTTTTCTTTCATTGCTATGCCAAGTTCTAAAGAATTTCTACAGTCAACACTCTTATCTTCGAAAGTATGCCACACAAATGTAGGTGGCATATCATCTGGTACAGCAAGCTCACAAGATAAGGCTTTTCTTATTTCCATATCATCGCCTGCCATATTATCTCCAGAGCGTTTATGTGCTATTTCTTTAGATATAGTTACTACTGGATAACACAAACAAAGTATATCAGGTCTTGATGAAACCTTATCTATATCATCAATAGGTTCATATTCGAATTTATTAACATTTTCAGCACAAATACAAGCCAAATGTCCGCCAGCTGAAAAACCCATTATACCTATTTTATCTTCATAGATACCATATTTTTCTGCATTATATCTTATGTACCTCATAGTCCTTTTTATATCATATAAATATATAGGATGACGATAAGGTGCAATTCTATAGTACAAAACAAAAGCAGATATTCCAAGTTTGTTTAACTCAATAGCTACATTTTCGCCTTCATGGTCAGATAAATGGTCATATCCCCCACCAGGAATAATCAAAATACATGGATGTTTTTTACCATCATTTATAGCAAATTCATCTAATCTAGGAAGTCCTAAATTCACATCATCATATTCTTTGTTATATCCTAAAGGTGTACCGTTCCATATATTGATATTCCTCATAGAGATTTCCTCCTTATAATGTAAGAATTTCTATACCATCTTCTGTTACAACAACAGTATGTTCCCATTGAGCAGATAAGCTACCATCAATTGTTCTTACTGTCCAACCGTCATCTTCGTCTATTGTACAATCATAAGAACCAGCATTTATCATAGGCTCAACAGTAAATACCATACCAGGTACAAGAATCATAGTTTTTCTATCAGTTCTAAAATGATTTACCATAGGGTCATTATGAAATTTAAGACCAACACCATGTCCACATAAAGCTCTAACTACGCTATATCCATTTTTATCAGCAATATCATTTATGACATTTCCTATGTTGCCTACTGGAGTATATGGTTTTACTGATTTTATACCCTCTAACATACACTCTTTTGTTACTTCACATAATTTTCGAGCTTCATCGCTTACATTTCCAATCATAAACATTCTACTCATATCTGAATAGTAACCATTTATTATTGTAGTAATATCTACATTTACAATATCCCCATCTTTTAACTTTTCATTATGATTTGGGATACCATGACAAATTACATCGTTTATAGATGTGCAACAACTTTTTGGGAAACCTTCATAACCTAAATCGGCAGCAATACCACCTGCTTCTTTTGTAATTTTTACAACAAGGTCATCAATTTCTCCTGTAGAAACTCCTACACCTATCATTTTTTCAATTTCGTCTAATATATTTATAGAAACTTTAGCACTATCTCTAATACCCTGTATTTGTTCAGGGGATAAAATTAAATCTCTTGTTGGCATAGGGTATCCCTGTTCTACCAAAGGCTGAAGTTTCTGTTCATCACTAAACTCATGACAAGCCTTATACTTTTTACCACTACCACACCAACATCTATCATTTCTACCTATTTTAAACATTTTTCTACCTCACTTTTGTAAAATAAAACTACTTCCTGAAATTCACTATTTTTCATAGCTTGTAATCCTTTTTCAGTAGCACCATACACTCCTATTTTTATTCTATAGAACCAATCATAATAATTTGATTGAACCGCTTTTTTTATATTGTCCTTTACTTTCCTAGTTTCTACAACACTATATGTATTAGCAACACAAAGTGCAGCAATAGAGTTTTCTCTATATGCTGTAAGTATCTTTTTTCTATTTACCCCACCTGTATTTTCTCTAAATTCTCGTTTATTAAACTCTTTCGATACTATATTTCTTTTTTTAGTATTTACCTTAATATTTGAAATATCATTATTTGGAGCTACAATTTCCTCAATGATACCACTAGCATCGCTTACAACAAGTAATCCAACACCTAATAATTTAACCAATTTAAGCATTTGCTTAGTCTTTTTGTCTCTGAAATTCTTAGGTCTAAAAATAACAGCATATACATATGGAGTAATATTTTTTCTTTCCATAAGTTGATAAACTAACGAAATATTAAAAGTTTTCTTTAACTCAGCTACTACGACAATGTCATTTTTAATTGCTACTAAATCACAATTTTTAACTTCACCATCTACAGAAAAACCTTGCTTTTCAAAATAGTGCCTCGTTGGCAAATAAAGCTCTTTTTCAGCTTTTATCATTTCATAAAGTCCTCAATATCTTCTACAGTTTTTATAATATCCTTTGACAAAACTCTACATCCGTTATCCTCAATAAGAATATTATCTTCAATTCTAATTCCTATGCCTTCTTCAGCTATATACAAGCCAGGTTCTACTGTCATAACCATCCCAGACTTTAGCAATCCCTCATTGTGTCTTCCAACATCATGAGTTTCAAGACCTAATAAATGGCTAACTCCATGATAGTAGTACTTATTTACTTCTTCAGCATTTGAAATAAGCCCTATTTTTGACAATGCCTTAGCATAGTAATCCTTCAAAATACAGTTTAATGACTTAAATTCAATACCGGCTTTTGCCTTATCAATTACAATCTGCTGACCCTCTAATACTATATTATAAATTGTCTTTTGCCTATCTGTAAATTTACCATTTACAGGGAATGTTCTGGAAATATCTCCGTTATAATATTCATACTGAGCACCAACATCAAATAAAATTAAGTCGCCATCTTCTGTTTTTGAATTATTATCTGAATAATGCAAAACTGTAGCATTCTTTCCAGAGGCCGCAATAGTTTTAAAAGCAAAATCTTTTACTCCATGCTGTTTTAAAGCAAAATCAAAGTAAGATTCTATTTGGTACTCCATCATGCCAGCCCTAGAGTTTCTCATCATATTGTAAATACCATCTTTTGTAATATCAATGGCTTTTACAATATTCTCTACTTCCCAAGCCTCTTTAACCATACGGAAATCAGCCATTATATTAAACAGATTTTCTATTGTAACATAATTATATTTATTTTTAATTTCATTAGCAAAATCAATAGCTGGTGTATTAGCATAAAAATCTCTATTTTCTAAATCTAAATATAATTTTTGTATTCTTTTATTAAATATAATAGAGCTAATATTCTCTTCGAATTCATCTAAATATATTACTTGCTGAATATCTGAAATCTGCCTTACTTCATCAGGCAACATTACAGCTCCTACCCATTTAGCCTTTATTTCATCATATCTTTCAATAGCAATATATTCCTCTATATCCCCATTAAACTTATACACAAAATATATCATCTTAGGTCTATCAAGTCCTGTCAAATAGTAGAAGTTTCTATTAGGCGTAAACGGAAAATACTCATCGCCTAATTTCTGCACTGGATTTCCACTAAAAACTACTGCCATTTGATTATCTTCTAAGATATTTTTTAATTTACTTCTATTTACTGCAAAATTATTCATAAGTTTATCACTCCTAAACTCCCTATATTATAAACTTAATTAGAGTTTTTTGCAATAATAAACTAATTGAAAAAGCCATCAATTACCTCTATTATCTTACATTTCAAAACATATTTTTTATCATCTACCTTTTCAGTTGAAATTTTTCCATTATCACAATGCAAAGCTGGTAAAAGCATATAAAAATTTTTACTAACTTCTGTAGAATATACATTTTTAGCTAATAATAAAACTGCCAACAAAGTAAACAGAACTTTTTTCACATAATCACCTCTAAGATAATTATTGACAATAAAAAAAGTCCTAAACAAATTTTTAGGACTCATTTATTAATCTATCTACTTCTTCAGCCGTTGTACAATCAAATAGTTTCTGAACTTTAACAGCCTTGTTTACATCTATAGTCTGACAAACTGCTTTTTTAGCTTTTAACACTAATGATGGACTAACACTAAAAATAGTAAAACCAAAAGACAACCAAATAGGAATAAGATTTGGATTAGATGCTACTTCTCCACACAGGGCAACAGGCTTATTTTGCTTATGTGCCTGCTTAATAACATAGTAAATACATCTTAGTACAGATGGTGGTAGCAATGAAGATTCCATTTTGCCACTATATCTATCACTTACTAAAAGAGAATGTATCAAATCATTTGTTCCCACACTAAAAAAATCTACTTCTTTAGCAAGTAAGTCCATAATAAAAACTGTTGCCGGTGTTTCTATCATAGCACCAATTTCTATATTTTCGTTTACTGAAAAACCCTTAGTTAATAATTCTTTTGTCAATTCTTTTATTATTGCTTTTGTTTCATATATTTCCTCTATAGATGATACAAATGGCAATAATATCTTTATATTAGAATAAATTCCACTAACTCTAAGTATAGCTCTTAATTGATTTTTAAAAATATCAATATGATTTAAGCAATACCTAATACCTCTATCATTACTAACAATGCTGTCGCAATCAAGCCAGTCTATTTCCTTATCTCCGCCAATATCAAACACTCTAATAGATATATCTTTACCTTTAACAGCTGAAGCAACTTTTACATACATATCATATTGTTCTGCCTCTGTAGGTATGTGTCCACAGCCCATAAACAAGCACTCTGTTCTACAAATACCTACGCCATTAATATTTAACAATCCAGCATTTTTTATATCTATTTCAGAAGAAACATTTGCCATAAAGCGAATATTTTTTCCGTCATATGTAGCTTTTTTATCTACATATTCTTTTAATTTGGAATTTTCAATGTATATCTGTTTCTTTATTTTCCAATACTCATTTATCTGTTCTTCTGTAGGGTTTTGTATAATCTTACCTTTGCCACCGTCAATAATCAAAGGCTGTCCATCTACTATTTCATCAAATCCGCTAACATTTATAACCATTGGTATCTCCAATGCTTTTGCAATAATAACGGAATGACTGTATTCCCCACATTTTTCTACAACTATGCCCTCTATTTTCTTATTACCTAAACTAATAAGCATTGATGGAGTAATTTCTTTCACAACAAGAATAGAATTTTCAGACAAATTAGATAAATCATAGTATTTTCTATCTTGTAATTCACAAATCAAACGAGTAGATATATCCAACATATCTACACTTTTCTGTGCCATACAGCTATCTTCAAAAGATATAAACATTTCTGAGTAAGACTTAAAAACTACCTCTACAGCAGCCTCTGCACATCTTCCATTATCTATTTCCTCATTTAACTTTTGAATTACAGCGGGGTCTTTTAAAAAGAACATATGACCTAGTAAAATGTCATTTTGTTCTTTATTTAGACTAAGATTATTTCCACTTTTAATTTTTAAAAGCAGTTTTTCAATACCCCCAGAAAGTCTACTTTTTTCTTCGTCTGGTGTACCTATATCAACAACTGTATATGTTGTTTGTACATTTTCAATAGTCTTAGCGTATCCTATCCCCACACCGTCTGATATACCATTACCAAGCATTAGTATATTATGCCTCCGATTACTTTTCATCACTAGCAAAGTTATTTTCAATAAGTTTTATTTCTGCATCAAGCATTGCTTGCTCATCAGGACCATCACATTGTATTTCAATAGTGTCCCCTGTACGAATACAAGCACTCATAATATTCATAATACTCTTACCATTTATTTTTTTGTCCTTAAACAATATGTAAATACTACTTTCAAATGTTGTTGCTACATACACAAACTCACTTGCTGGTCGCATATGCATACCCGTAGGGTTTTTTAAAGTAATTTTAGCCGAAACCATATTATCCTCCTATATATTATTCATATTTTATACATCAAATATCTAAATCTAACTTTTTTAAATCATTTTTATCTGCCAACCCTGTTTTAAAAGCAGAAGCACTAGAAACTGCAACAGAAAAATTAAAAGCCTTTTTGGTATCGCCAGTTTTTATATATTCATATATAAATCCAGCGACCATACTATCTCCACAGCCTATTGTATTCACAACTTTCCCCTTATAAGGTTCTTTTTCATAAAACAACCCATCAGTTCTAAGAAAAACAGCCTTATCAGAGCCTTTTGACAACAATACATTTTTAGCTCCACACTTTTGCATTTTAATCATCGCTTGCTTAATATCGTAATCCGTTTTTAATTCACTATTTGCAAACTGCTCTAGTTCTTCTAAATTAGGCTTTACTAAAAATGGTTCTAATTTTAAAACTGATTTCAATAAATCTCCAGAACAATCTACTACAATATTATTGCATAATGTTTTTATTTTTTCTACCAAATATTTGTAAAGATTTATAGAACATTTTTTTGATATATTTCCAGAAATAACAACATAGTCATCAAATTTAATATCTTTTAACTTAATTATCAAATTGTCTACATCTTTTTCATCTACAAATATTCCATCGGCATTAATTTCAGTTTCATTATTGGCAGATATTTTTACATTAATCCTTGTATTTTGATTTTCAATAAAAATCATATCATTATTTATATTGTTTTCATTCAGTAAATCAACAAGTTTTTTCCCTGTAAATCCACCTACAAATCCTAATGCAATATTATTTAAGCCAAAATTAGTAAGTACCTGTGATACATTTATGCCCTTACCACCTGCCTTAAAAAATTCAACTGCCGACCTATTTAATTGGCCGACAGTCAAATTATCTAATGAAACAAAATAATCAATAGACGGATTAAATGTTATTGTATATATCATCTTATCCCCTAAAATAGTATATTCTGTTTAATAAATTATAATTTTGCTAATTTTTCATCTAAAATCTGATTTACAGTTTGTGGATTAGCTTTACCCTTTAATGCTTTCATTGTTTGTCCAACAAGGAATCCCTTAGCTTTAGCCTTACCACTCTTAAAGTCTTCAATACTCTTTGGATTGTTAGCAATAACTTCATCAATAGTCTTTTCTACTAAAGAATCATCATTAAGCATCATAAGTCCTTTTTCTGTTACATAACTTACAGGCTCAACATTATTCTTGAACATTTCTTCAAATACTTCTTTGGCAACACTTCTATTAATTTTATTACCTTTAATAAGACCAATTAAATCTGCAATCTTCTTTGGTTCCATTGTTAAATCTTCAGCTAAAGTTGAAGTTTCACTCATAAGACGCATAAGTTCGCCCATAATAAGATTTGAAACTTCCTTAGGTTCGCCACAAAGTTCAGTAGCATCTTCAAATAAGCGAGAAATTTCTCTAGCAGAAGTAAGAATTGAAGCATCATAATCTGTAAGACCAAATTCTTCAACATATCTTGCTCTTTTAGCCTCTGGAAGTTCTGGCATATTTTTCTTTGCGTCATTTATCCATTCTTCGCTTATTTCAATAGGTAACAAGTCTGGTTCTGGGAAGTATCTATAATCCTGAGCATTTTCCTTACTTCTCATAGCATAACTCTCGCCATTATTGTCATCCCATCTTCTTGTTTCCTGCATAACTTCTTTGCCAGCATCAAGAATATCCATCTGTCTTTCAGCCTCATACTTAATAGCTCTCTGAATAGCTTTAAATGAGTTCATATTCTTCATTTCTGTACGAGTACCAAATTCTTCCTGACCTACTGGTCTAATAGAAAGGTTTACATCGGCTCTCATTGAACCTTCCTGCATTTTACAGTCAGATACACCTAAGAACATAAGAATATCTCTAAGTTTATTTAAGTAAGCAAGAACTTCTTCAGCACTTCTAAAATCTGGTTCAGAAACAATTTCTAAAAGAGGTACGCCACATCTGTTGTAATCAACTAATGTACAATCATCCCATGGGTCATGAACAAGCTTACCAGCATCTTCTTCCATATGGATTTCGTGAATACCAATATTCTTCTTAACGCCATCTACATCAATTTCTACCTTACCGTTTTGGCAAATTGGGAAATAAAGCTGACTTACCTGATAAGCCTTTGGAAGGTCAGGATAGAAGTAATTTTTTCTATCAAATCTATTTTTTCTTGTAATATCACAATTAAGAGCTAAGCCTGCCTTTACAGCATACTCAACTACTTTCTTATTCATAACAGGTAATACACCTGGCATACCTGAACAAACTGGGCAAACATGAGTATTAGGTTCGCCACCAAATTCAGTAGAACAACCACAGAAAATCTTTGACTTTGTAGCAAGTTCTACATGCACTTCAAGACCCATTACTATTTCGTAATTCATTATGCTCTACCTCCTTTTTTAGTGTGAAAATCTGTTTCTTTTTGGAAAGCATATGCAACCTTAACAAGCTTATCTTCTGTAAATGTATCGCCAATTAACTGCATACCAACTGGCATACCATTTGCACCAAAACCACAAGGAACTGTAACACCTGGAAGACCTGCAAGGTTTACAGAAACAGTATAAATATCACCTAAATACATTTTAAGAGGGTCAGAACTATTTTCTCCAATTTTATAAGCTACTGTAGGTGCAACCGGAGAAAGAATCATATCATACTTTTCAAAAGCATCAGCAAAACTATTCTTTATAAGTCTTCTTACCTGTAAGCCCTTCTTATAGTAAGCATCATAGTAACCAGAACTAAGTACGAAAGAACCAAGCATAATTCTACGCTTTACTTCCATACCAAAGCCTTCACTTCTTGAGTTATAGAAAACATCAAGAAGGTTGTCACCATTAGGACTTCTATAACCATACTTGATACCATCATATCTTGAAAGGTTTGAACTAGCTTCTGCACAAGCAACAACATAGTAAGTTGGAATAGCATAGTCTACAACTGGCATTTCAAATTCTTCTAAAGTTGCTCCAAGTTTTTCGAGAGTTTTAGCAGCCTCTAAAACAGGAATTTTAACATCTTCATCAAGACCATCACCAAAATAATTTTTAGGTATACCAATCTTCATTCCTGAAATATCGCCATCAAAACACTTTGAAAAGTCTAATACTTTACCTTTAATAGAAGTAGAGTCCTTTGCGTCATGTCCTGAAATAGTTTCTAAAACTTTAGCACAGTCCTTTATATCTCTACCGATAGGTCCAATCTGGTCAAGAGATGAGGCAAATGCAACAAGACCATAACGAGAAACAGCCCCATATGTTGGCTTAATACCAGACACACCACAGAAGGAACAAGGCTGTCTAATAGAACCACCTGTATCAGAACCAAGAGTATAAACTGCTTCATCTGCTGCAACAGCTGCTGCTGAACCACCTGAAGAACCGCCTGGTACTCTTTCTAAGTCCCAAGGGTTTCTTGTTGGTCCAAAATGAGAAGTTTCAGTAGAACCACCCATAGCAAATTCATCCATATTTAACTTACCAAGAACAACTGCACCTGCGTCCTGTAATTTTTCTACAACAGTTGCATTATAAGGTGGTACAAAATTCTCAAGCATTTTAGAACCACAGCTTGTAGTTAAACCCTTTGTACAAATATTGTCCTTAATACCCATAGGTACACCAGCAAGAGGAGAAGTGAGTTCTCCTGATTCAATTTTAGCCTGAACTTCAGCTGCATTCTTCATTGCTGATTCTTCAAAAACATTAGTAAAGGCATTAATATCACTTTCTTTAGCCTTTATTGTATCAAGCATAGACTTAGTAACTTCTTCAGCACTTGTCTTTTTATCTTTTATCATCTGCCCTATTTCAAGAGCTGTCATATTATTAAAATCCACGATTTATCCTCCTTATTCAACAGTCTGAGGAACTTTAAAGCAGCCATCTTTCTGTTCAGGTGCATTTGCAAGTAATGCCTCTCTATTTTCTGTATTAACTGCTTCGTCTTCTCTGAAATTATTTGTAAAACTAAATGGATGTGACATTTCTTCTACACCTGTAGTATCAAGTTCATTTAACATATCCACATAATTTAAAATTTTACCAAGTTCTTCCTTTGATTTTTCCTTTTCTTCTTCTGTAAGATGAAGTCTTGATAAATCTTCTAAGTATTGAATAAGCTTATCATCAATAACCATAACAAAAAATCCTCCCTGAAATTTTGGATTTAAAATAGTAGCCACACACACAAAAAAGCCCTAAAGCAAAAAACAGCTTTAGGACGAAATTTCTCCGCGGTACCACCTAAATTGACACTAATGCCCGACTTTGGCACTATAACGCGTGCAAAACGTACTTCACTACCGGGCAAAAAGCCTTTTGCAAAATAGGCTCAGGAGTGTTATTCATAATGCAATATCAGATTAAAGCTTTCAGTCTATGACTTTAATTCCCTGTCAGTATTATCAAAATTACTCTTCTCCATCGTAGCCTTTATGACTTGTATAATATCATAATTTATCTATTATTTCAAGTGATTTTATATAAAATTTGCCTTACATATAATTTTCCAACATTTTCACTATTTACATATAATAATTAATGTATTTTCTGTTCACTTTATCCATTTTTACATTTGGTACTTTATACAAATTTCATTATTTCCTTTCTTAATCTGGATATTATCTTTTTTTCCAAACGAGATATATAAGACTGGCTTATTCCCATCATATCAGCTACTTCTTTTTGTGTTTTTTCTATGCCATTATTTTTTAAACCAAATCTTAGCTCTATAATATCCCTTTCTCTACGATTTAGCTTACTTATAGCAGTATTTAACAGTTGTCTATCAACTTCATCTTCAATATCCCTATAAATCACATCTACATCTGTTCCAAGAATATCAGAAAGCAAGAGTTCATTTCCCTCCCAATCTACATTAAGAGGTTCATCAATGGAAACTTCTGTTTTTGTTTTAGTTGTTCTTCTAAGATACATTAAAATTTCATTTTCAATACATCTTGAAGCATATGTAGCCAATTTTATATTTTTATCCATTTTAAATGTATTAATAGCTTTTATTAATCCAATAGTCCCTATTGAAATTAAATCTTCTACATTTATGCCTGTATTATCAAATTTCCTAGCAATATAAACTACCAATCTTAAATTATGTTCTATAAGACAATTTTTTGCATCTTGATTATCTTCCATCATCAATTTCAAATTTTCATTTTCTTCTTCTACACTAAGTGGAGGTGGCAAAGAATCGCTTCCTCCAATATAGTATACAGCATCATTTTTAAAAATATTTTCTATAATACTTTTAATATTCACTTTTATTGCCTCCCTAAATGTTTTGGACTAATTAAAGCATTGTACAGTCCATTTTTACACAGGACAGACTTATAAATGCCGACGATAGGTTTCTTCACACTTTTACCATTAACAATCATTTTATCTACTTCAAAGCCAATTAAAATTCCCTTTTCATTCCCTAAACTACTGTACGGAATTATCCTTAATTTATTTACATAACTGTTTTCAGATATTTCATTAATTGTAGAGTATATATTTTCTTTCTCAAATATTTTTCTGAACTGTAGCGGAATCATCTCATTAAAAGCTCTATATTCTACAATTAACACCGGCTTTTTACTTATGGGGTCAATTAAACTATGACCTGTATCCATAAACGCCTTTATTAAAATTGATTTGTTATTATTTAGAATTTCTACATCATAATAGTTTTTTGTTTTATATAAATTTTTTGCTGAAAAATTTATTATTGCGTTTGATACTAAAATTCCAATTGGGATAACAATTTTTCCATTTTTTATTCCCGTATAATATATAAGTACATTTATAATCGTAACGGATAAAAAACTAAAAAGTCCTATTATCAAATATAGAATAACCGTTTCCCATATACTTTTAGGTTTAAACAGAAGTATTCCAGCAATAATAATCAACAACTGCGAAACAATACTGGATAATACAAAGTTTTTATATACCGTAAATAAATACAGCACAGACATTCCAATGCTTACAATAGAATACTTACATAAATTAATATGCTTTCTTAAAAATTTACCTACAAAAATAAAAATTGTTATGTTTACAAGGCTATTTCCAGCAATAAATAAATCTCCGTACAGAACAGTTTCCATAGTATCACCTCGATAAATACATACATTCTGTTTACAGATTTGCAATATGTAAAAGTGTTTTAACAATGGTTATTATACATTTGTCACTAAGAAAATTTTGTCATATCCTAATTTATTGCAATAAAAAAATACGACAAAAAAGCCGTATTTTTTCACATTTCAATTATAAAATTAGTTCAAATAACCATGGTCTATCATATATTTATCAACTATTTTTACGCCACTATCATTTAAGTGTGCATCATCTCTGAAATTATTATTTGTAAGGATATGTTCACTAGCATTTACTAAATTAAAATCCAAATATTTTAAATTATTTTCATCAGCTATTTTTTGGAATACATTATGAATACAATCATAATTTGATATATAATCATAAGAAACAGGAGCTATTGGTGCTGTAGTCATTATAACTTCTATTCCCCTACCCTTACAAGTATCTATTAATTTTTGTAGATACTTTTTCTGAATTTCATTAATGTTCCAATCTTTTCCGTCCAACCCTTTAAACTGGTTAGTTTTATCCATTTCATCTGGAAGCATATTGTAATTACAATAAGTATACCCTTTACTTCTATACTTTTCTACACCATCCTGTTTTTCAGTAGCTGGTGTATATACACCGTATTTAGACTCAAGACTTTTCTTAAACTTTGAGTTTCTATAGGCAAAATAATCTGCCTGATACCTAAATATATCTGTATCATACATTAATTTTTGACTTAAAGGGAAAACCTCTTTTATATATTGCTTTTCCAACTCTGTATTTCTCAACACCTGAAATAAATATCCTGCCTGTGTTAATTCAAATTCATCGTCAAGCATATCCCAGTATACTTCTACAATTACTTTTTTAGGCTTCTGATAATTTAAAACTTCAAGCAATGTGAAATAAGTTGAGTCCATATGCTGTAATGGCATACCCAACTGATAACTGCTTGTACCAAGAACAGAATCAAAATTTTCAGGGTCAAATGTGCAATAAGAATGTGATGAACCCAAGAAAACCATATCTAAACTATTTTTTGGCAATTCATAAAACTCATTCCATCGACTCTCATTGTAATTATTTATTTGATTTTCCGTAGATGCTGCTGAATATTTGTTACCTACAACAAATATCATAGGAATTAAGGCAAATAAAAATAAAATTCCTTTTAATACATAAATCAGATTTTTCTTAAAATTGGAAGTAAATAAATTGTCCGCCACCTGCAAACACCCCCATCATTAAAATAAAACAAGCTAATATATAATAATACACAAATCTAAAAATAAAAGGTCCTTTATTTAATAACTTATGAATATCATACTTAAAGCTAATAACTTCAGTAAATATCAAGAACAATATTGCTATACTTAAAATAACTATTTCAAATAATTTTAATCCCATATTATTAAAAGTTACATATAAATACTGTAAATCACTTACATTTTCCCAACCAGCAAATATATTTTTAATAATATAAACCGCATCTGATATTGTATTGGCTCTAAAGAAAATCCAAGCAAAAGCAACTAAAACAAAACAAATTATAACCCTGAATATATTCAACACAAAGAAATCTCTTTTCATAGGAATAATTTTATTCTTTAAATCGCCTATAACCTGATACAGTCCATGTAAGCCACCCCAAAGAACAAAAGTCCAATTAGCTCCATGCCATAAACCACTAGCCAAAAATGTTATAATAATATTTCTATACTTTTTTATCAATGAACATCTACTACCACCCAACGGAATATAGATATAATCTCTTAACCAAGATGAAAGTGAAATATGCCATCTTCTCCAAAACTCTTTTATATTCTTTGAAAAATAAGGTCTATCAAAATTAATCATCAAATCTATACCCATTAATTTTGCAACACCTCTGGCTATATCTGTATATCCACTAAAATCACAATATATTTGAACAGTAAAAAACAATGTAGCAACAACAAGAGGCAGTCCCTTGTATTCTTGTGGCGAATTGTATATTGCATCTACAAGAACAGATGCTCTATCAGCAATTACAATCTTTTTAAAATAGCCCATTAACATTAATTTAGAGCCTTGAGATATATTGGCTAATTCAAGCTTATGTTTCGTAAATAACTGGCCAAGCAATCTGTCTGCTCTTTCAATAGGTCCAGCAACCAACTGTGGAAAAAACATTATAAATAAAGCTAATTTAAAATAATTTTTTTCTGGTTTATATTTACCATAAAACACATCAATAGTATAACTAGCAGCCTGAAATGTATAAAAAGATATACCCATAGGTAAAACAATATCAAAATCTTTTATTGGGTATGTCCAGCCCAAATAATTGTAAAGCCACATAAAACTATGGTTAATAAACACCATATACTTAAACACAAAAAGCAATCCAAAATTAATTATTAAACTTATAATCAAGAAAACTTTTTTCTTCTCCGGTTTATCATAAATAAGCCTAGCCAGTAACCAGTTAGACAGAGTCGAGATAACTATTAAAATTATTAATTCCGCTCTCCACCCCATATAAAATATACAGCTGGCAATCAAAAGCATTATCCACTTTAATTTTTGTGGCAAAGTATAATAAAGAACAAGAACTACAGCCAAAAAAATTATAAAAGTGAGAGAATTAAAAAGCATTTCTTCACCTCCCAAATAAAATACTGTAATACTAAAATACGGCTATAGAAAATTTTCTACAGCCGTAAAACAAATGTAAAAATAATTACTTCATAGATTCATATATTGCCTTAGCCATAGAATCTAAAGTATCCATTTGAGATTCTTTAAGACTTGACTTTATTGTAACTGTTTCATCGAGAATAGTCATATTCTTCATACCTTCAACAATTTCTTTCATCTGTTTATTTGCTAAAGGTCCCCATGTACCATTTTCTACTAAAGCAACAGTTCTGTTTTGAATATTATGATTTTTCAAATCTTCTAACACATTTTTCATATTTGTGAAAATGCCATTATTATAAGTAATTGACGCAAATACCAAATTTGACGCTCTAAAAGCTTCTGAAACAAGCTGTGAAGAATGTGTATTAGAAACATCATACATCTTTATATTTCTTACACCTAAATCTCCAAGTTTACAAGCTAAAATATTCATTGCATTTTCTGTATTTCCATATACAGAGCCATAGGCAATAACTACTGCTTTATCTTCTGGTGTGTATGTTGCCCATTTCATATATTTATCAACATACCAACCAATATTTTCTCTCCAAATTGGACCATGTAAAGGACAAATCATTTTAATATCCAATGTAGCAGCTTTTTCTAAAAGTGATTTAACCTGTGGACCATATTTACCTACAATATTTGTATAGTATCTTCTTGCATCATCAAGCCATTCTTTTTCAAAATCTACTTGGTCTGCAAAAATATTACCATTCATAGCACCAAATGTACCAAAAGCATCAGCTGAGAAAAGAGTACCTGTTGTAGTATCAAATGACACCATTACTTCTGGCCAATGAACCATAGGAGCTAAAACAAAGGCAAAGTTATGTTTACCTGTAGAGAGAGTTTCGCCCTCTTTAACAACAACAATTTTTTCATCTATATTTTCAAAATCAAAGAACTGCTTAATATAAGTAACTGTTTTTGCGTTTGTAACAATTTTTGCATTTGGATACTTTCTTAATACTCTTTCGAGGGAACTACTATGGTCAGGTTCCATATGATGTACAAATACATAATCCAAATCTCTGCCATCTAATACATGAGCTATATTTTCACAGAAATTGTCTAAGATAGCACCATCAACAGTATCAAATAAAACAGTTTTTTCATCTAATAAAAGATAAGAGTTATAGCTAACTCCTCTAGGTATAGGAAAAGCATTTTCAAACAAAGCTAATCTTCTATCGCTACCGCCTACCCAAAATAAATCATCTTGAATTTTTTTTACACAATACATATTTAAACCTCCTATCGATTCTACTTTCTATATTCTTTTTCGTGATTATATAATTCTTTGTTATCACTTACAATAGCAGTTCCTACGCCATATACAGTAAATAATTCCAAAAGAACACTATGCTTAACAGAACCATCTAATATATGTGCTCTAGGAACTCCATTTTCTACAGCATGAATAGCACAATTAAGCTTTATAGCTATTTCGCTATTTAATCTACCACTATTTACAACATTTTTAGCATCACTTACTGTAAGCATAGAATGTAAACTCTTGTCATTATTTTTCTTTATACCCTCATCCTGTGAAAGGAAAAGTATTTTTTCTGCTTTAAGTGCAATAGCTGTTGCACAAGCAACATCATCCGCTTTAAGGTTATAACTTGTAAAGTCACCACTTACACCAATTGAAGCAATAATAGGAATATAATCTTGTGATATTAAATCTTCAATTAAGTCTGTATTTATGCTTTTTATACTACCAAAATAACCTATATCAGCACTTTCGATAATCTTAGGTTCAACCTTAATAGTTTCGCCATCTTTACCACAAATACCAACAGCCTTTGCACCTTTTTTTGCAAAAATCTGTACTAAATCTTTATTTATTTTACCCAATACCATTTCAATAATTTCCATAGTTTCTTCATCTGTAACTCGGAAATCTTCAACATACTGTATATTCTTGCCTATATTATTAAGCCAACGATTAATTTCGTCACTACCACTATGAACTATAATAGGTTCCATACCTATAAGTTTTAAAAGAATAACATCCTCTACCACACTGTCAAGAGTTTCTTTATCCTTTAAAACACTACTACCAAATTTTACAACAATCTTTTTATTATGGAAATCTCTTATATATGGTAAAGCCTCTGTTAAAAGCTTAGCTTTTTCAACACCAACTTCAATTTCACTATTCATTAAAATCGCCTCCTATGGCAACAAGTAGCCTTTTTCAACACTTTCATCTAATATGTCTAAAACAAATTTGCGAAGTGCTGGATGAGCATCTTTAGTTAATTTACTACCTCTTTCAATAACTTGAGCCTTTGTTACATGATTTACAAGCCACTTTTCGCCTCTTGTAATATAGTTTAACATTATAGGCTGAAGTCTGTCAAGGCTGTTTGCAAACTTAGCCTCTGGAGTATCATTTCTTTCGAATTCAAGCCAATAGCCCTTTAATTCCTCACATTGTTCTTTATCAAGAATGGCATATAACTTTTCTGCTGCTTCAGACTCTCTTTGTGCTTTTGTTTCATTTCCCTTAACATCATACAAATATGTATCCCCTGCATATATTTCAACCAAGTCGTGAACAAGCATCATTTTAATGGCTCTTAATAAGTCTGTTCCCTCTGGTGCATATTCTTCAAGAACAACAGCATACATACAAAGATGCCAACTATGTTCAGCATCATTTTCGCGTCTATTATCAACAGATAAAAGGGACTGTCTAAATATATTTTTTAATTTATCAATTTCCATAAGGAAATCCATTTGTTTTTTTAATTTATCCATAGTGCCTCCAAATATAAGTTAAAATTGCAATTAAGGCTGTAACCTAATGATTACAGCCTTAAAAAGTCCTATTTATTTAATAAATCTACTGTAGTCTTTACTACATTATCTACTGTAAACCCAAAGTATTCAAAAAGCTTCTTGTATGGTGCAGACTTACCAAAAGTAGTCATATTAATAAGCTTACCGTCAATACCTAAATATCTATACCAAGAAAGGTCAGAAGATGCTTCAACTGCAATTCTCTTAGTAACTGCGTGAGGTAATACAGATTCCTTATATTCATCAGACTGTTCTTCAAAAAGTTCAACACAAGGCATACTTACAACCTGAGCTGCTATACCCTGTTCCTTTAATACATCATAAGCGTCATAAATAAGACCAACTTCACTACCTGTTGCCATAAGAATTACATCAGGAGTTTCCTTAAATGATTCTCTTACAACATAACCACCCTTTAAGGCTTTTCTACCATCAATTCCTAAATTCTTAGTATTCTGACGAGAGTAAAGCATAGCTGTTGGAGTATGTTTGCTCTTCATAGCAGTATACCATGCAGCAGCAGTTTCGTTAATATCACAAGGTCTGAATACATTAAAGTTTGGCATACTTC
>ERZ773103.211-NODE-211-length-63140-cov-5.147277_pt1 | contig 63140 bp, 46 predicted proteins | sample MGYA00511118_ERZ773103 | MGnify/ENA primary metagenome ERZ773103 (study PRJEB29015, sample SAMEA2737821) | human gut metagenome | biome: human gut; feature: human-associated habitat; material: faeces | place: China | collected 2012 ... | reverse complement strand
GACCTTGGTATGTCGGTCGCCACCGGCCGCCCGGTGATAGACGAAGTGATGACCGCGGTGGCTTACTCTCTGCGCCTGGCGCTGCTGGCGACGGCGATCGGTTTTGTCCTCGGCAGCCTGTTCGGCTTTGTCGCTGGCTATTTTCGCAACAGCGTCATTGACCGTCTGGCCTCGGTATTGTCGGTGTTTGGCGTCAGCGTGCCGCACTACTGGCTGGGGATGCTGCTGGTGATCCTCTGCAGCGTCAAGTTCGCGCTGCTGCCGGCCACCGGCGGCGGGCCGATAGGCGAGGTGGGCTGGCAATGGGACTGGGCGCACCTGCAGTTCATGCTGCTGCCGGCTCTCACCCTGTCGGTGATCCCGACCGGGATTATCGCCCGCACCGTGCGCTCGCAGGTGGCCGATATCCTCAGCCGGGAGTTTATCGTTGGCCTGCGCGCCCGCGGGCTCAACGAGTCGCGCATCTTTGTCCATGTCATGAAAAATGCCGCGCCCACCGCGCTGGCGGTGATGGGGCTGCAGGTGGGCTATCTGATGGGCGGCTCGATCCTTGTGGAGACCGTTTTCTCCTGGCCGGGAACCGGATTGCTGCTCAATACCGCCATTTTTCAGCGCGACCTGCCCCTGCTGCAGGGCACCATCTGGGTGCTGGCGCTGTTTTTCGTGCTGCTCAACCTGCTGGTGGATATTCTGCAGACCACCCTCGACCCGCGTATTAAGAGGAGCTGACCATGGTGGATACGGCAACGACGAAAGCGGTCCCGGCCGCAGCGGCCCACGCTACCCGGCAAGGTTACTGGCGCGGCGTGCTGCGCCGCCTACTGCGCGACCCCGGCGGGGTGGTTGTGGGCGTGGTGATCCTCCTGCTGCTGGCCCTGGCGCTGTTCGGTCCGTGGCTTATCGTCAAAGATCCCTATCAAACGTCGATGTTCCTGCGCCTGAAACCCATCGGCAGCGACGGCTTCCCGCTGGGCTCGGATGAGCTGGGACGCGACATGCTGTCGCGGCTGATCCTTGGCACCCGACTGTCGCTGTTTATGGGAATTGTCCCGGTGGTGTTCGCCTTTTTTATCGGCGGGGCCATCGGGATTATCGCCGGCTATACGGGCGGCAAAACCAATACCGTGATTATGCGCACCGTGGATGTGTTCTATGCCTTTCCCTCCGTCCTGCTGGCGATTGCGCTGTCGGGAGCGTTGGGGGCGGGCATCGGCAATGCGCTGTTGTCGCTGACCCTCGTGTTTGTGCCGCAGGTGGCGCGGATTGCCGAGAGCGTGACCGCCCAGGTGCGGCATATGGACTATATCGACGCCGCCCGGGCCACTGGCGCCAGCGCGTTGACCATTATCCGCGTCCAGGTGTTGGGCAACGTGCTCGGGCCGATCTTCGTCTTCTCCACCGGGCTGATTTCGGTGTGCATGATCCTCGCCTCCGGCCTGTCGTTTCTCGGCCTCGGCGTGCGGCCGCCGGAGCCCGAGTGGGGGCTGATGCTCAATACGCTGCGCACGGCAATCTATACCCAGCCGTGGGTGGCCGCCCTGCCGGGCCTGATGATTTTTATCACCTCCATTTCGTTCAATATCCTCGCGGACCGCCTGCGTGCGGCAATGGCGATTAAGGAGTAAGCGATGCAACCCTTTATCAATATCGACCTTGGCGGGCCGGCGCAGCCGCTGCTGAAGGTCAATCACCTGCTGAAGTACTTTCGCGGCGGCAAAGGCCGGGAGGTGGTGCAGGCGGTGGACGATATCAGCTTCACGGTGATGAAAGGCGAAACCCTGGGGGTGGTCGGCGAGTCGGGCTGCGGCAAATCGACCACCGCCCGGCTGCTGATGCAGTTGCTCACCCAGGACAGCGGCGAACTGATCTTCGACGGACAGGGGGTCGGCTCGTCGCGTCTGCCGCTGAAAGCCTACCGTCGCCAGGTGCAGATGGTTTTCCAGGATAGCTATGCTTCGCTCAATCCGCGCCTGACCATGGAGGAGAGCATCGCCTTCGGCCAGCGCGTCCACGGCGTCAGCGCCAGAGAGGCCAGCGAATATGCCCGCTATCTGCTGGCGCACGTTGGCCTTGAGCCGGCGCGCTTTGCCGACCGCTACCCGCATGCGCTCTCCGGCGGCCAGCGGCAGCGGGTGAATATCGCCCGCGCGCTGGCGATGAAGCCGCGGCTGGTGATCCTCGATGAGGCAGTGTCGGCGCTGGATAAATCGGTGGAAGCCCAGGTGCTGCAGCTGCTGCAGGACCTGAAACGGACTCTCGAGCTGACCTACGTGTTCATCAGCCACGATCTGCACGTGGTTCGCTGGCTGTCGGATCGGATCCTCGTCATGTACCTTGGCGAAGTGGTGGAGATTGGCCCGGCGGAGCAGCTGTTTACCGCCTCCGCCCACCCCTATACCCGGGCGCTGTTAAGCTCGATGCCCTCCATGGACCCGGAAAACCGCACCCTGACCTCGCCGCTAAGCGGCGATCCCCCCAGCCCCATCGCGCCGCCGAGCGGCTGCCGCTTTCACACCCGCTGCCCGCATGCGAAGGCGGTCTGCGCCGAGGTGAAACCGCGGCTGGAGGCGGTCGGGGAGGGGCACCAGAGCGCCTGCCTGATGGCGCAGCCGGCCTCGCCCTGGCATCAAAGCATCCCCCTTAAGGAGGTCAGCCATGTCGGATAACGCCTTTGTCCATGTGCGCGACCTGCGGGTCGTCTTTCGCCGCGACGGACAGACCATCAACGCGGTCAACGGGGTCTCCTTTGAGGTACAAAAGGGGGAGGTGATGGCGCTGATTGGCGAGTCGGGTTCCGGCAAGAGCGTGACCCTGCGGGCGCTGATGCGCCTGCACCCGCCAGGGAGCAGTGAGCTCTCCGGCACCCTGCAGGTGGGGGACGACGAGGTGCTGACGATGAGCGCCAGCCAGCTGCGGCGCTATCGCGGCGGACGCTGCGCGATGATTTTTCAGGAGCCGCTGCTGGCCTTCGATCCGGTCTACACCGTCGGGCAGCAGATTATTGAAGGGTTGCGCCGCCACGAAGGGCTGTCGCGCCAGGCGGCCCGGGACAGGGCGCTGGAGGCCCTGCGCCAGGTGCGCATTCCCAGCCCCGAGCGGCGGCTGGATGCTTACCCGCACGAGATGTCCGGCGGAATGCGCCAGCGGGCGATGATCGCCCTTGCGCTCTCCTGTAACCCGCAGCTGCTGCTGGCGGATGAGCCGACCACCGCCCTCGACGCCACGGTGCAAATCCAGATCCTGATCCTGCTGCGCGAGCAGCAAAAGCAGCGCGGGCTGTCGATCGTGTTTGTGACCCACGATATCGGCGCCGCGGTGGAGATCGCCGACCGGGTGGCGGTGATGTACGCCGGGCGGATCGTCGAGGAAGCGTCGATGAGCGAGATCCTGCGCCACCCGCGCCATCCTTATACCCAGGTGCTGCTGGGCAGTCGGCCGAAAGAGGGGCTTAAGAAAGGTGATGCCCTGCACTGCATTCCCGGCGCGCCGCCGGATCTGGCGCGCTTGCCGCCCGGCTGCGCATTTGCCGAGCGCTGCCCGCACCGTCGCCCGGTCTGTGAGCAGAGTCTGCCGCCGACGGAATCCATCGCGGAACGCCACGCGGTGAGTTGCCACCGCTGGCGCGAGCTGGCGATTGACGCTAACGCCCAGGCCCTGGCCGTCTGATCGGCGGCAAAAAACCATACAGGATGAAGACCAGGCGTTGATAGCGCATTTCCACCGCCGGTTACGCTGGCGGCGACCTTGATGTCAGGAGACTACCATGAGCAGTGATGTACTTTTTACCCCCGCGACCGACACCACCGGCTGGCGCATCAATGGCGATCGCCTGTGGGCGTCGTTAATGGATCTCGCGCAGATCGGCGCCACGCCGAAGGGCGGCTGCCGCCGTCTGACCCTCACCGACCTCGACCGCCAGGGGCGGGACAAGGTAATAGGCTGGGCGCGGGAGGCCGGGATGAGCGTCACCATCGATAAAATCGGCAATGTGTTTATGCGCCGGGAAGGCCGCAACCCCGGCCTGCCGCCCATCGTCTCCGGCAGCCATATTGACACCCAGCCCACCGGCGGCAAATTTGACGGCAACTACGGCGTGCTGGCGGCGCTGGAGGTGGTGCGCACGCTCAACGATCTGCAGATTGACACCGACGCGCCGATTGAGGTGGTGTTCTGGACCAACGAAGAGGGGTCGCGCTTTGTGCCGGTGATGATGGGCTCCGGGGTCTTTGCCGGGGTCTTCCCGCTGGAGGAGACCTGGGCCGTCACGGATAAAGAGGGCGTCAGCGTCGGTGAGGCGCTGACGCAGATCGGCTATATCGGCGAGCAGACCCCGGGGGAGCATCCCATCGGCGCCTATTTTGAGGCGCACATTGAGCAGGGGCCGATTCTCGAAGATGAAGCGAAAACCATCGGTATCGTGCAGGGCGTGCTGGGGATCCGCTGGTACGACTGCGTGGTCACCGGCCAGGCCTCGCACGCCGGACCCACGCCGATGCGCCTGCGTCAGGATGCCCTGCAGGTGGCGACCCGCATTATGCAGGAAGTGGTGGCCATTGCCGGGCGCAGCGAAGAGGGACGCGGCACCGTCGGCAGCGTGCAGGTGTGGCCCAACAGCCGCAACGTGGTGCCAGGGGAGGTCTCCTTCTCCATTGATATGCGCAATCTCAGCGATGCGCTGGTGGACGAGATGGATCGCCAGCTGCGGGCGTTTATCGCGGAGGTTGAGCGGGAGAGCGGTCTGCAGGTGGCCCTGAAGCAGGTAAGCCACTATCCGGCGGCGCCGTTCGATGCTGAATGCCAGCAGGCCATTGCCGATGCCGCGCAGCGGCTGGGCTATCCGGCGCGGCCGATCGTCTCCGGCGCCGGACATGACGCAGTGTATATGAGCTACCTGGCGCCCACCGGGATGATTTTTATCCCCTGCAAGGACGGGATCAGCCATAACGAAATTGAGTATGCCTCGCCGGAGCACGTCGCCGCCGGGGCCAACGTGCTGCTGCAGGTGATGCTTCAGTACGCGCGGCCGGTGTAGACGGTCGTCCTCCCCGGCGGCGCGTCCTCCAGCCGTTTATCATGCTGTCACCCGGGTAAGGCGGTTACACCGACGCGACCCGGGACGGCGGATGACGGGGCGGTCAATCACGGCTCCCGCTCCCTGCGCCAACCCGCTGGCGGGCAAATTTGCGCGAGCCCACCACGCACAGCACCACGCCCAGCGTGACCGCCAGCATCAAAGGGCTGACGGTTTCGTGCAACAGCGCCGCCGACAGGCCAAGTCCGAAGAACGGCTGTAATAGCTGGAGCTGGCCGACGGCGGCGATCCCGCCCGCGGCCAGCAGCACCGCCGACACAACCCACGCCGGCACCTGCGCGCGCTTCCCGACGCCGAACACGGCCATCAGGGCCTGCGTCCCGAACAGCCCCGCGCTCCACGCCACCAGCGTGGTGAAGATGATCAAAGGCCATTGCAATTCCATGGTCTACCCCCTCCACTTCCGGTCGGAGCGCAGCAGGTACATGAGCTCCGGGCCATTTCCAACATCGGGCAGACGATGGATCTCGTCTTCCGTATACGGTTCGACGTACTCCTTCAGCGTGACGCGCGTCTGCTGCATTTCGGCGTAGTCGCACGACAGGGCTTGAGGCGGAGCCGGTGCCTCGAACCCGTCCACGCCCTGCTCCAAGTCGCCGAAGAAGCGCGCACGCGAGCCGCATTGCGCCACGCACTGCGGAAGCTCGCCTTGGGCGATCTTCTGCTCGCACAGCGTGCACTTCTCCACCACGCGCTCCTCTTCGTTGAGGTAGCGAACGTTGTAGGGGCAGCTCATCGCGCAGAACTGGCAGCCGATGCACTTCGACTTGTCGATCTGCACGGTGCCGTCGGCTGCCTTATGCGAGGCGCCCGTGGGACACACCTTCACGCACTCGGGATCGGCGCAATGCTGGCATTGGATGGGCAGGAAATACATCTCAACGTCGGGCCAATCGCCGCTTCCGCCCTCGATCGGATTCGGACCCACGCGCAGCGTCTTGATCCAAAACGCCCCGACGGGCACGTTGTTCACCGCTTTGCATGCGACCGTGCACGCAAGGCATCCGACGCACCGGTTCAAATCGGTGATGATTGCGTACTGTGTCATCGTCTACGCCCCCTCTCCGGTCCACGCCTCTTCGCCTTCAACGCGAGATCGCAACCCCGTTCCCATCCATTCCTTCAACCGCGGATCGCCCGCATCGCAGATGCACGGGTTACCCTGCGGATCGCACGGCACCGGGTTGCCGAACGGCGAGTTTTCCGCCGTAGCCTTATAAACCAGCACGGGAACCGAGCGCATCGTTGCTGCACCGCACACCACATCCTGGCCGTAAGGATCCATCACGCAGTTGATGTTCACCAGCTCGTAGCCGTGGCTGGCCGTGTCCATCTCGGGGAACCACCACGCGTGGTTCGCGTTCACCACGCCCTTGCTGATGCCGTAGTACAGATCCAGCACCTCGCGCACCTTGCCCCACGGGCTCTCGATCCACACCCAGTCGCCCTGCTCGAGCCCCAGACGCGCAGCGTCGTTCGGGTTCATCTCCAGGCGCGGCGCGGGCCACAGCTCGCGGCACCACGGCAGCTGGCGATGCTCGCTGTGGAAGTACACCGGCTGGCGCGCGCCCGTGGTCATGAGGAACGTCGCATCGGCGTGCTCCTGCAGGCTGGCGGGATAATCCATATTGCGCAGCTTCGACTCATCGATGTCGGCAACCTTCGCGGCGTCGAAGTACTCGGGCGTGGTCACCGGCGAGTTCGTGGGTTCGCGGTACACGGGGAACTTGTCCTCGTCGCCTAAGTACGCCTCGCACACGAGCGACCAGATTTCAATGAGGCCCGACGGCGTCATGAAGCCCGGATGGTCGTCCACCAACGGGAACAGGTTGAAGCCGCCCTGCTGGCGACGCCAGCCCATCTCGTGCCGGCGATACGTGCCCCAACGCTCGGGATGCCACGTGCGGCAATCCATCCAGCCGTTCTTCTGGAAGTGCTCCTTCGCTTGCTCCCACGTGGGACCGTCGGGGAACTCGGCTGTCTTCCACGCGTCCACGTTGTCCTTGAGCACGCGGCTGCGGTTCGGCCAACGGTAGTCGGTCTTCTCGCCGAAGTTGAGGATCTCGGACGGCTCGGCCGACTCGTCCTTCGTGTTCCATGGCACGCCCATGGCCTTGTACATGCCCACGTTCCAGTCGGGATCGTAGATGCACTCGCCCGGCGCCTCGACAGCGGCGCACCCGCAGCCGAAGAACCCGCCGGCGCCCTGGCTGACGCGCGTCGTGTCAACTTCCAACCAGTGGTAGCACGGAAAGATGACGTCGGCGTTGCCGTTGTTCGGGCAGAACCACAGGTTGATGTCGGTGAAGAAGTCCAGCTTCGTCATGGCCTCCCACGCCACGTCGATGTTGCCCATATTCATGAAGTCGCCCGACTGGCACACGCCCGCATGCAACTGGTACGGCACGTCGTTGTCCAGGCAGCCGTCCCAGATGGAGTTCGCGTCCGCCCAGCGCGCCCAGTAGCGGTTGAGGGGGAATCGCTCGGCGTCAACCTCGTTGGCTTGTCGCTCGAACACGGTCTTGGGGTTCGGCCACGCCTGCGACGTGCGGAATGCGCCGCCCATGCGCTTGGCGATAACGAGGGCTTCCTCATGGCTGGGCACCTTGTTGCCGTAGCGCTCGGCCAGGGGCGAATCGTTGTCGATGAGGTACTGCACGAAATCCTGCATCTTCGCGGCGAGCCCTTCGAGGTCGACGTCGCGGCCGTCCCACATCTTGGCCTCGTCGCCGTACGGCGCGCCGGCCTGCATGTTCGAACGCCCTGGATTGCCGTCGAACTGCGCCTTCGACGAGCCGCGGTTGCCGGCCGGCTCGTCGGAGTTGCCGGTGATGCACGACAGGATCTGCAGCGCACGCACGTTCTGGATGGAGTTGCCGTTCTGGTCGGTGGCCAGCTGGAAGTGGATGCCGCCGTTGCCATGCAGCGGATTGACGCGCGTCGTCCAGGCGCGTACAGCCTCCTCGCTCTTCGCCGCCGGCACGCCGGTGATCTCCTCTGCCTTCTCCATGGTGTACTCGCTGGTCATCTGATGGAACGCATCCCACACAGAGCGAGCCTTGTGCACGGTTCCGTCTTTGAGCGTTACCTCTACCTCACCAGGAAGCAGAGATGGGCGCTTCGGCAACCCCTTGGGATTGCATTCCTCGAAACCGTCGGGGAAGCGGTCGGGCTCGGTAGCCGGATCGGCGAACGTCGACTGATCGGGCAGCCATGCATCGGCAACAAGCGGCTTGTACGGATGCTCGATCCATGTGCCGGTGGTGGGGATGCGGTGCTCCTCGCCCTCCCACATGCCAAGCTCGGCATCCCAGTACGTGAGACGCTCGTTCGCCTCGTCCCACACCATGAAGCGCTGGTACTTGCCATCTTCCTTGAGGTCGGCCTCGGTCAGCAGCTTCGTCTTCATGTTGATGCCGCCGTTGCCCTCCACCAACCAGCCTTGCGTCAGCTCGGGCTTGTCGTCCACGTAGAGGAACGACGCGTTCGACCAGCGACGCACCATCGTGTCATCGTAAGCTTCGTTTTCGATGATCCAGTTGAGCCACGACAGCGCCAGCGCGCCGTCGGTGCCGGGACGAAGCGGCAGCCAGATGTCGGCTTCCTTGCCCAAAGGCGTGACGCGCGGATCCACCACGATATGCTTAGACGCACGATGCGCGACGTCGGTGACCGTGCGGTTCGTGGAGTCGTAGTTGGAGTACTCGCACGCCGTGCCCCACTGCACGTACACGCTGGGCTCGGCCTCCACCTCCATCCACGGGGACCCCATCTCGTCGGTCATGATGCCGCCGAAGTGGCGCGGGCCTTTGCACACCTGGTAGGCCAAATGCGCGTTCGGCGTGCCGAACAGCTGCTTCATGCCCTGGTAAGGCCCGAGCGACCACACGCGCGACGTGCCGCACATCACGAAGATGGACTCCCCGCCGTACTTCTCCTTCACTTCCTTGAGCTTCTCGCCGCATATCTCGAACGCCTCGTCCAGCGTGATGCGCACCCAACCGGGATCGTCCTCGCCCTTAGGGTTCGTGCGCTTCACCGGGAAACGAAGGCGGTCGGGATGATATAGCGCCTGCATCGATGACTGCGACTTCGAGCAGCAGTGCCCGCGGCTTTGCGGCGCGGACTCGTCGCCTTCCACCTTGACGACCTTGCCGTCGCGCACGGTTACCCAAACGCCGCACTCCACCTTGCCGCAAGCGCGGCAGCACGAGCGAACGCGCTTGACTTCCCCCGCATCGGCATCGACGCCCTCGGCAAGCGCCCGCATCGGCTCGGCGACCGCCGTGAGCGACGCAGCGGCACCGGTGACCGCCATCGCCTTCATGAAGCTGCGGCGCGTGAGCGTGAGCTGAGTCATTGATCCCCACCTTCCTTTCTCGTCTCTCGCTTCATACCTGAAACGATGGAGCCATCCTAAGCGGCGAAGGCGGGCATCCCCTCCCAGCAGCGCTATGATTTTGCGTCGAGACGGAGTGGCGGGGCATCATACCGTGGCTATGATTTTTCGCAAAACCCCAGGAAACAGCCATCGACAAAGGGGAAAGGTGGCAGGCGCGGAGCAGCAACCCGATGACGGTGCAGTATGATGAACAGCAAGGGTTCGCAGACGAGGGGAAAGCGGGTACCTGATGGAAATCAAGCTTCCGCGGGTCAAAGTGGAGGTGCGCGAGGATGAGGGGTTCTCGCTGGGAAAGCTGTCGCCAGCGCTCATCGTCGGCTTCGGCGCCCACTGGGCGTGGGTCTACCTCACGATGTTCAACGGCCAGCAGCTGTTCTTCTGGAACGCGGCCGATCCGGCGGTGCCGGCCGGGCTCTTCCACCCCGTGTCGCTCGTGTTCTTCGTCATGACGCTGCTGTCCTACGGCGTGCTATCGCGCGCATACCGCCGTTTGTTCGCCACGCAGCGCCGACGCGCACGCCTACGGTTCATCGGCGCGACGCTCGGTTTCGCCGGCACGCTGTTCATGTGCTTGGCGGACGTCGGAAGCGCAGCGGGCATCGCCGCGCTCGCGGCGGGAGGTGCGACCACCGGCATCGGCTCGGCCATCCTCCTGATGAGCTACGGCGTGTCGTTCGGGCAATGCGACATCGCCACCATCGTCACCAGTACGGCGCTCTCGCTGGTGGCGGGCATCGCGCTGTACACGGCAGTGTCTAACCTGGACCTGCTCCATCCGCTGGGAGCCCTGGCCGCGGCCCTCATCCCGTTCCTCGAGTGCTGGTGCCTCTACCGGTGCAGCACCGTGCTCGTCGACAAGCTCGAGTTCGCCGCCATCACGCTCAAGGTGAGGAAAACCCCGTTCGCGCTGCGCCTGTGCGCGCCCAGCCTGCTGTTCGGGTTCGCGCTGGGCGCCGTGCGCACGCAAGCCATCGCCGACATGCACTTGGTAGGGGGCCTGGGAACGCAGGTCGTCTGCATCGGGGCGGCCGCGCTCACGGCGTGCGCGCTCATGATCGCCGTCATGCTAACGCAGCGCCAGCACATCAACTTCATGTTCCGCCCCCTGCTGCCCCTTATCGCGATCGCGCTGGTCGCGGTCTACTTTATCGCCGACGCGACGCCCTTCACCACGTTCGCGCTGCTGCTGTGCTACCTCCTGTTCGAGGGCACCATGTGGGTGAGCTACGCCGACATCACCCAGCGTTTCCGCCTGACGTCGTTCGTGGTGTTCGGGTTCGGACGCGGGGCACTCGCGCTGGGCGCGCTCATCGGGATGACGGCCTCCTTCGCCATCCCCGCGCTCGACTCCGCAACCAATCCGGCGAACACGCTGATCATCGTGTTCGCATGCATCATTTTCGGCTTCGGCGCCCTGCCGCGCGGCAGCGAGCTGCGCGCCCTCATCGTGGGTGAATCGGACAACCCGGCAGGCGAGATGCTCCGCGGGCGCGAGCGCGCCGAGTCCCCCGAAAAAGCGCGCGCCGGGCGGTTCAAGCGCAAGTGCGAGCTGGTGGCTAACCGCTACCTCCTGTCGAAGAAGGAAACAGAAGTCCTGTTCCTGCTGGCGAAAGGCCGCAACGCCGCCTACATCCAGAAGCAGCTCTACATCTCCGAGGGCACCGCCCGCACCCATATGCGCCACATCTACAAAAAGCTCGACATCCACACCCAGCAAGAGCTGATGGACCTGGTGGAGGGCTCAGAGGAAGAAGTCGCGTAAGCGAGGCGGCCGCCAGAGATCCAAGGGCGTACCGAGCCGGGCGCCCGACTGCGGCTGCCGCTTCCGGATGGGCTCCTCCACCACCAGGATGTTGTCCGCGATGTCGAGCGTAGAGAAGTCTTAGATGCGTCGCCTTGGCGCAGTCGGAAGGAAGCTGCGCGCTCCCCTTCGCGGACGCCGAGGCGCGCTTTCCCTACTACGCGTTGTTCCGAGCCGATGAGCGCACCAGCGCCATCGGCTTCTTCCCCGACGCTCTCGAGGAAGAAGCCCGACGCTTCGGCCCCGACATCGCGCACGAGGGTTAGCGCTCGTACACCTGGTCGCAGTTGAGCAGATCCTTCATGGAGTGCCAGATCTGGTGCGGGTTGCCCGGCGGGTTCTTGAGCGGCTTCATCGGATAGCGCTCCTGCGCGCCCGACAGCAGATCGACGGCGAACACTTCGTCGGACAGCTCGAGCGCGCCTTCCGGGCAGATGTCGGTGCAGCAGCGGCACTTCACGCAATCGACCGGACGATGCGTCACGCCGATCGAGCCGTCCTCACCCGCGTACTTCGCGATGGCCCCGGTGGGGCAGAACGTGGCGCACATCTGGCACGACGAGCACTTCTCGGGATCGATGATCACATGGCCCCACAAGCGCGTGTCCATGAGCACATCCTGCGGCTGCCCCAACGAATCGAGCGCGGCCAGCAAACGTTCGCGGCGGTCGGGAATGAAGTGAGGCAGCGTGCCGTCCTTGCCCACCTTCACGAACCTCGGCTCCCGCCGCTCCTCCACACCCAATGCGTCCTTGACGGCGTAGTCGGCCGTCACCGCCGCAACGTTCTTAGCCTCGTCCTTCATGCTGGAGAAGAAGCTCCGACGGCTCGCGTCGTAGCCCTCGTCGCCCGCCCGGCGCACGGATGAGGGAAGCTTTTCCGCCAGGTCGATGCGCATATCGTTGTTCCAGGTTGCAAGCAGCGCGCTTGCCGTGTCGCACACAACCCGCGCCATCTCGGAACCCGATACATGCTCGCATTGCGCGCAGCGCGCCTGCACGAGGCTCACGCGGCGCACGCCCAACGCCGCCAGCGTGGCCAGCAGGCTCTCCTCCACGCGCCCCAGGCACGTGACGCCCACCACCTTCTCGGGGTCGTACAACCCGTCGGCAGCGGCAAGCAGCTGATCGCAGGCGATGACCACCTGTCCGTCGGCCGTGTCAGCCGCCGCGCGGCATGCTTGCAGAAGCTCGGCATCGTTCGGGCGATGCGCTTCGAGCGCGCAGGTGGGACACACGGTAGCGCAGGTTCCGCACCCGATGCACCGCTCGGGTTCGATGACCAGCTCGTTGTCGTCGTAGGAGATGCAACCGCTCGTGCACACATCGGCGCACTTCATGCACGTTGCGTTGCGATTGCGCACAACAGCGCAACGGCCCTGATGAACCGTAATGTCGGCGCTCTGAAGTTGTTCGAGCAGACCGAGGAAATTCGTCACGTGAGCCATGACTTCACCCTTTCTCGTCTACCCCCTTGCACCGCACAGTATAACCACTTTCGCCGTCTCACGCGAGAAAAAACGCGCTTGACACCTTCGGCGGGCCTCCCTATCATGTGGCCTTGGGGAGTCCGCCGGCATGCCGATCGCGTGCGAAGCGGACATTGTTTGCAAAAGTGGGAACCTCAGGGGTGAGGTTTCACGGTGCTGTGCGCCGTAAGTGCAAACAATGTCTGACGAGGGGCGGAACATGACTCACGATTCCACGAACCAGCATCTTTCTCTTGAGCCCGACTACGACGGGTTCGATCCGCTTGAAGATTTCGAAGACGATGCGACCGAGGTCGAAGGCCGTGCCGACGAGTTCGTCGCCACGGTGAGCGCCGCCGAAGACGCGCTCGCTCACGACGCGGTGGCACCCGCCGCGCCCGCCATCTGCGAAAAACCCGCCGAAGAGCGCATCGCCGACTTGTTGGAGGCCATGGCGCCGCGCCGCACGGTGCTGCTGGGCATCCTGGCCGCCTGCGCCGAGCCGCAGCCGGCATCCGCCGTGAGCGCTCGCGTCGACGAGCTGCAGGAGAACAACTTCTCGGTGTACAGCGCGGCCAACCTGTGCTCCTTGCTGGAGAAGGCAGGCGCCATCGAGCGCGTCACGGCCGAGGGCGAACCCGCGGAGGACATCGAAGTCGAGCCGCAGACCGTCGTCGTCGACGGCGTCGAATACCTGGAAGCCCGCGAACCCGTCGAGATCTACTGGCGCATCACCGAGCCGGGCCGCACGGCGCTTGAGGCCGACAAACCGCTCGAGCGCCTGCGCGCCCTCCTGGACGAAGACGCCGCCTACGCGCCCATCTACCAGCGCATCCTCCGCTTGTGCACAGCAGACGGCGGCGCCACGACACCCGCCATCAACAACGCGGTCGACCACGACCCGCTGGTGCAGAAGCCGCGCTTCTACGCGCCCCACTTCGTCGATCGCCTGGAGAAATGCGACGCGCTGGCCTGGAAGAAGGCGTGGTGCATCACCGACATCGGACGCGCCGGCCTCGATATGCTGGCAGACGTCATAGACGAGAACGCGCCCGCCACCCAGTCCGAAACCCCCGCAACCCCCGATCCCGCCGCGTCCAAGGAGGACTAGCCATGACCGAAGCAACCGCGCCCGCAACCGAATCCCTCGCCGACGAAGCTACCGTGCAGGAGTTCGTCAAGCTGAACGAGCAGCGCGCCGCCACGTACGGCCTGCTGTCGCGCCTGTACCGCGTGGAGGTGGACCAGCCCCTTCTCGACGAGCTGCGCAGCATGCGCTTCCCCGCCAAGACGGGCAACGAGAACGTGGACGAGGGCTACCGCCTGCTGGCCACGTACCTGAGCAACACCTGGGACAACAGCATCACCGACCTCGCCATCGACTACGTGCGCGTGTTCATCGGCCACGGCGTAGACGCGTTCTCTGCCGCCTATCCGTTCGAGTCGGTGTACACCTCCGAGAAGCGCCTGCTCATGCAAGAGGCACGCGACGAGGTGCTGGCAATCTACCGCAGCGCGGGTCTCGACAAGCAGGACTCGTGGAAAGAGGGCGAGGACCACGTTGCGCTCGAGCTGGAGTTCGAGCAGATCATGGCCACGCGCACGGTCGAAGCGCTGCGCAAAGGCGACGAAGACGAGGCCGTCGCGCTGCTGACCACGCAGAAGAACTTTCTCGAAGACCATCTGGCGGCATGGGCTCCCATGATGACCTCCGACATGAAGCGATTCGCGCAAACCGACTTCTACCGGGGCTTGGCGTACTTGACGGACGGGTTCCTCCAAACCGACCAAACGTTCCTCGACGACGTGCTGGCCGAAGACTAACTGCACAGGATCGAAAGAAGGAGCGATGGACAACAAGCAGGAGAAAACCTACGCCGGCATGACGCGACGCACGCTGTGCCTGGGCGCAGGCGGCGCTGCGGTCATGCTAGGTCTAGGCGGATTGAAGTACGCGGGATCGCAACCGCTCGTGCGCCCGCCGGGAGGCCAGGACGAGGAACGGCTCATCTCGGCCTGCATCCGCTGCGAGAAGTGCTACGAGATCTGCCCGCGCGACGTCATCGCGCCCGCCCACCTCGAGGACGGTGTGCTGAACATGCGCACCCCCACGTTCGACTTCTCGGCCAACTGGTGCGACTGGTGCGCCGAAGAGCACGACGGCACCCCGTTGTGCGTGAGCGCCTGCCCCACCGAAGCGCTCAAGCTGCCCGACGACGCCACGGCCGAGAACACCATCATCGGCAAAGCCGTTATCAACACGGACTGGTGCTTGGCGTACAAGCTGATCGGATGCCGGTTTTGCTACGACGCCTGTCCCTACGAGGCCATGGAGCTCGACGAGAACAACCGCCCCGTCGTGATCGAGGACAAGTGCAACGGCTGCGGCGCGTGCGAGAGCGTGTGCGTCTCGCTGCAGAACGGCTCCATCTCCGAAGGAGCCACCGCGCGCGCCATCGTCGTCCACCCGCTTGACGAAGTTGAAGGATAAGGTGCCCTCATGAAGAAGAACTCCAAGAAGCTGCGCACCCTCGTCGCACTGGCCATCGTGGCCGTCGTCGCCGTCGGCTTCGTCACGAACGTCGGGATCGGCACCATGTCGGCACCGGGCATCTGGGACATCTCCATCCTATGCCCGCTGGGCGCCTTGGGAACGATGCTCGCCTCCAAGATGATGGTGCCGCGCGCCGTAATCTCGCTGATCGTGATGGTGCTGCTCATCGTTCTGTTCGCCCGCGCGTTCTGCGGATGGATTTGCCCCGTGCCGCTCGTGCAGAAGTTGCGCGGCTTGTTCGCGAAGAAGCAACCCGTCGAACGCGGCGACGCTGCCGATCCTGCCGCGGCGCCGCTCACGAAAGTCGAGATCGACGCGCTGGGCGTTTCATGCTCGAAGGGGTCGAAGGATGGCGGCGGATGCGCGTCCTGCGCCTCCAAGCGCGGCGCCGCTCCCGACGCGCGCCACTTCGTGCTGGGCGGCGCGCTGGCATCCACCTTCGTCTTCGGATTCCCGGTGTTCTGCCTCGTCTGCCCCATCGGACTCACGTTCGCCACCATCCTGCTGGTCATCAACCTGTTCTCACACGGCGATGTCACCTGGTCGCTCATCGTGGTGCCCGCGCTGCTTATCGCCGAGGTGCTGCTGTTCAAGAAGTGGTGCCATAAGCTGTGCCCGCTTTCGGCGTTCATGAGCCTGATCGCGAAGGCGAACAAGACCTTCGTGCCCACGATCGACGATGCGAAGTGCCTGGAAACGGCGAAGGGCGGCGCGTGCGGGGCCTGCGGCCGCGTCTGCGAGGAGGGCATCGACCCGCGCCACCCGCAGCTTTCGCAGGCGGCATGGAGCGAGTGCACCAAGTGCCGCGCCTGCGTGGACGCATGCCCTGCGAACGCGATCACCATGCCGCTGCTGCCGCGGCGAACGCCGTCTACCGCAGAACCTGTCGCCGTGCCAACGAACGCCGAGAAGATCGACGCGGAGAATGCGCGCCCCGTTCCGTAAAGCCCCTCCTGCGCGACCCGGCTCGCAGCTGCAGCGGTCGGGTCGCGCATCCGGAATCGGGCCGAGCCCGACCCCGGGCAAAAGGCGGCTTGGCAAGGGCTTTGGGGGACGAGCCGCCTTTTGCCCGGGAGCGACATCCCCGCTCCCCCTCCCTGCGAAAAGAGGGGTGCCGCTTCCGGCCTTCATCTGACAACCACGACGTGGGAGGACGAAAACCCATGGCACACGAAACGACAAGCGAATCGACCGAGGCCCTGCTCGTCACCGGAGGCGTCGGCACCGGCAAAACGCAACGTCTCGTCGAGCGCGCTGCCGCGCTGCTGGCCGAAAACGCCGCCGCGGGCAACGTGCTCGTGCTGTGCGCGACGCCCCAGGCCGCACGCCTGTTCTCGGAGCGGTTGACAGCCCGCGTCGGTGCCAAGCGCGCTGCCGGCGCAACCGTCGCCACCGCACGCGCCTTAGCGCTCGACGTGCTGGCCGACGACGGCGCGCGCCGCTGGTCGGGGCGCGAGCCGCGACTACTGACCGCCTTCGAAGAGACGTTCCTCATGGAGGACATGAAGGTGAGCGGGCTGCGGCCGAAGCGGCTGCGCGAGATGCTCAAGTTCTTCTACCGCTCGTGGACCGAGCTGGCGGACGACGATCCCGATTGGCTGCTACCGGGCGAGGAGGCCGATGTCCATACGCTGTTGAAAGAGAACCTGGTCTTCATGCGCGCCGTCATAGAACCCGAAGCGGCGAACCTTGCTGCACGCTACCTCCGAGAACACGACGAAGCGCGGGCGGCGCATTCCTACGCGCACGTGCTGATGGACGACTACGCCTGCGCAAGCCGTGCCTCGCAGACGCTGGCGAATCTCGTCGCAACCTGCTCGATCACCGTGGCGGGCGACGCGGAAACCTGCATCGAGACATACGATTCGTACCCCTATGCCGCCGGAATCGACGAATTCCTCGCAACGCATCCCGATGCTGCTTGCGAGCACCTGGATGCCGACGCGCCCGATGCCGTCGAACGGGTCGCTCTGGCAAGCGACACGCCCGAAGCCGAGTTCGAACAGGTGGCGCGCACGGTGGCCGAAGCCGTCGCCGCAGGAACGCCCGCACGGCAGATCGTCGTGGCCGTACCAAACAGCGTGTGGTCGCGCAACATCGCAACCGCTTTGCACGCACGAGGCGTGCCAACCGAAGCGCTCGCCATCTCGCAGCCCCTGCGCGGCGACGTGCGGGACAACGCCCGCTGCACGCCTGCGCGCATCGCCACGGCCCTCAACCTCGTGGCGAACCCAGACGACACCGCGGCTTGGCGGTGCTGGTGTGGATTCGGCGACTACCTGGTGAACAGCGCGGCTTTCGCCAGCCTGCGGACTTGCGCGAAGGAGCGCAGTATCGGCCTCGTGGACGCTTTGGAGATGCTAAGCGAAAACGACTGCGAGCACGTAGTGGGCGCGCAACGCGTGGCGACCGCCTACAAGGACGGTCGCGCGCTCATCGAGCAGGTACGAGGATTGCGGGGCACGGCACTGCTGGACGAGCTGACGCGCATCGTCACCGACGGAGCGGAATCCCAAGCGCCCGCCGTTCTGCGCGAGCTCTGCCTCGAGCACGGCAACGCAGCCGATGAAAACCCGGAAAGCCTTTACGATGCCGATGCTGCGGCGATGGCGCGGCGCATGGCCGAGCGCCTGCTCGCGCCCACGCTGGAGGTTGCCGACGCGGTAGCCGTCGTCCCCTACGACCTCACCTGCGGCTTCTCGCCCAGCCTGCTGGTCGTCGCCGGCTTCGTGAACGGTTTCATCCCCTCCCGCGACTATTTCGACGCCACGGTGACCCCGCCCGAGCGCCAGGAGAAGATGCGCGCCGTCGACGAACGACGCGTGCGCGCGCTCACAGGAAAGGCCGGCCGCGCGGTGGCGCTGTCGTACTTCACGTCCACCGACCTCGAAAGCGCCGGCAAGCTGAAGCTCAAGATCAGTCGCATCCGCCTCAAGAACGGTATCCGCACCTGCACCATAGAGCCCAGCCTATTCCTGGAGCAAATCGCAGCGCAGGAGTAGCCGCGACTGGGGTGGCTTTCGCAGACCCGCCGATTTGACGATCTCGAAAAACACGCCTCAGCGAACGAGGCGTGTTTTTCGAGCGAGGATCGGTCGGGGCGAGCTATCCGGCGTCCACACTCTCCAGCAGCTCCAACAGCTCCTCCCGGTTAGCGGTCTTCGTTTTCGCATAGATGTGGTTGAGGTGGGTCTTCACGGTGTTCTTGGAGATGAACAGCTGTTTCTCGATGTAGGCGCCCGTGTGGCCGGTTGCCCAGATGGCCAACACCTCCTGCTCGCGCGGCGATAAGCCGCATTGCACGGCCACGCGCTTCACGCGGAGGGCAAGGGCGTCGACCGCGTCCTCTTCGACGACGGCAGGCGATTTGAGAGACAGAGGCGATCCCATGATGACCAGCAACGCCGCCATAAGCGACAGCAAGATGGCGATGGCCACCGATTCGGACGTGGGCAGCACATCGGTCACGATCTGGCCCAGACAGCTGCCGCCCCATTGGGCGAATCGCATAAGCGCCAGGCACAGCAGCGCCGACAGGCCGTCCTTGAAGAAGGAGTCGATGAACAGAAACCATACCAGGTACTTAACCAGCTCCGCCCCCACCAGCGCCACGCTGAACGTAGTGCCGCCCCCGAAAGGATCAAGCGATGCCGGGAGCAGCGAAGCCATAGCCATCAAAGGAAACGCCAGGTAGAAAGCCAACATGGCGTTCTTGCGATAAAAGAGGTACGCCAACAGGATAGCGACGAACGACGCAAGCGCAGGCACGCCGGCCAGCGCGCCGTGGAACTCGGAAGACACCTCGAAACCGCCGATCACGCCGTTCGCCCGCGTCGCCCCGTAGCCGAAGAACGCGAGCGAAATAGCCGCCATCGGCTTCCAGGGAACGCGCGACAACGATACGCGCAGACTGTCGCCGTCCAAAGAAGCGGGCAGCATCCGCACCTCCGATGCGCCCCGTTCCCGTTCGCCCCGCACCGCGATTTCGAGCAGCCCGAACGCGCCGAACGGCAGCAGCACGGAGACCGCGAGCACCGACAGGGCGGGCAACAGCGAGATCAGGGCGAACAAGAGGAATCCGAGCAAGTACGCCGTCCCTGCGCACACGGCGGTGCGCTCCACGCCCTGCACGCTCATGCGCTCTTCCCATCCGAGACGCAGCGTGCTTCCCAAGCCGCTCAGCGCGAAGGCGATCAGCATCCAGCCCATCGGCGCCCGCCCGAAACCGGCAAGCGCGGCAACTACGATGGCCAAGCTCGACACGGCGGCGAACACCGCCAACAGCACGGTGCGTCGCCTAAGAGGAGCCGTCCTGCGCGCGAGCAGCACGAGCACGAGCGCGGCCAAGGCCGTCAGCGCCGCCTGCACGATTTGCGCCTCGCCCACGGGCGCCTCATGGCGCAGGTCGCCGAACAGCACCGATCCGTTCCAGAACACGAAGCTCCAAGCGATGTAGCAGGCCAACCCCGCACTGTCGAACAGCATCGCGCGATTGGGTTTGGGGAACGGCACGGCACCGCCTGACCGGGAGGTCTTTTTCGTCGTATCGTCCGCTATGGAAGCGTTGCTGCGCATGCGGCACATACTAGCCGATGGAACGCGTTCGCACAAGGCGAACCCGTCCGACGCGCAAAGCCGTCGAACGGGTTCTGGGAGAGGGAGGAACGTCAAGGCTGGCAAGCGTTATGCGAGCGCCGCCGCGTTCGCACCGGCCACGCGGCCGAACACGAACACGTCGGTGATGGAGCAAGAGCCCAGGCGGTTCGTACCCATCTTATGGCCGGCCTGCTCGCCGGCCGCGAACAGGCCGGGGATGGGCGCGCCGTCGCTATCGAGCACCTGCGCGTCGGTATTGATGTGCAGGCCGCCCATGGTGTAGTGCACCGACGGCTTGTACGCCAAGATGTAGTAAGGGCCGCCCTCGATGGGATTGAGCGCCGCGCGGTAGTTGAAGTCGGGATCGGCGCCATCCTTACAGTAGCCGTTCCACTTCTCCACGGTCTTTTGCAGCTCAGCGGCATCGATGCCGAAAGGTTCGCACGCCTCGGCGATGGTTTCGCCCTTCGCCAGCTGGCCGCGCCCGAACAAGCCGTCCATCTCGGCCGCGTTCACCGTGGCGATGTCGGTGTGGTCGAGGCCGTCCTGGCTGAAGATCATGTAGCCGATGCCGTCCGTCTGCTCCTTGATGGCGTTGGAGATGACGTCGCGGCGTTCCATCTCCTCGACGAAGCGGTCGCCTTCCTTGTTGACGCAGATGGCTCGATTCTCCAGGCGCATGTTGCCCACGTACAAGAGGGCGCCCGTCTGCGTGTCGCAGGTGGGATACGTCTGGATGTACTGCATGTCGATGAGGTTCGCACCGATCTTCTCGGCCATGACGTGGCAGTCGCCCGTCGCGCCCACCGAGTCGGTGGAGAGTATCTTCTCGTCCATCTCGGGGTTGTACTTCATGCGCATCTCGACGTTGGAGCCGAAGCCACCGGCCGCGAGGATGACGGCCTTCGCCTTGAAGTCGTAGGTTTCGCCCGTGGCCGTGTTCGTGGCTTTCAGTCCCACGACCGCGCCCGAGGCGTCCTGCACCAGCTCGTCGGCCTTCGTGTTGCGGCACACCTTGAGGTTCTTGAGACCCTCGGCACGCTTGTCCAGCTTGCAGATGATGCCGCTTCCCTCGTTGCCTTCGGGGATGAGCGAGCGGATGACCGAGTGGCCGCCGAAGAAGCGCTCGTAGGGCTGCCACGCCACGCCTCCGTTGAAGATGAGCCACTCCATGGCGCCGTACGCGCCTTCGCAGATGACGTTGACCAGGTCGGGGTCGCCCACGTGATCGCCGCCGACGATCATGTCCTCGGCCATCTTCTCCACGCTGTCCTCGATGCCGTCCCGCTTCTGGAACCAGTTGTTCGGCACGGCCATGGCGCCGCCGGACAGGATGGTATCGCCGCCGACGATGCCCAGTTTCTCCAACAGCACGACGTTCTTGCCGGCCTCGGCCGCGGTCAGCGCGGCCGCGTAGCCCGCGCCTCCGGCACCCACTACGACGACATCCACATCGGTCGTCAGGCCCTCGGGAGCCTGCGGCACGGCCTTTTCGCGTTTCTTCCATTCGCTCGATTTCATGCCCGAGGCGTCGACGGCATCGGAGACAGCCGCGAGAAAGGCCATAGACGAAACCGTGGCGCCCGTCACCATATCCACGTTGAGCGTCTGGTTCTTCACGATGAGATCGGAAAGCACGTCGATGCCGGCGGTGCCCACGCCGTAGGACTCGCGCGACTTCAACAGGTTGATGCGGGCGATGGAATCGCCCTCGGTGATGACCTCGACGGTAAGCTCGCCGCCCTTGCCGTTGGCCGTGCCGGTCCATGCCTGCGCGCCCTCGCCCGCAGCGCCTGCGACCGTCGACGAGCTTTCGCCTTTCGGGGCGCAACCTGCTATCGCCAGCGTCCCGCCCAAAGCAGCAATAGCTCCACCGGTAATGAAATTTCTACGTGAAAGATTCGACATGACGCCCTCCTTGTTGTGATGGTGCTCGCTTCTCCCGAATATCCCGATTCGGTAGGCCGATGCTACATCGAGAAGGACGCCCACCGCATCGCCGCAGAGGTTTGAACCGAGCGCAATCTTCCGAAAACACGCATCAAACCTCAGGGGTGATGCCGCTGATCTGGGAATACGAAGAAAAACAGAGTTGAGCCGAGGGGACGGAGTCAACACCTCTTCCCCTCGCTTCGGCCGCTCCGGCCTCGTCCCGGGTGGACGCAAAACGGTAGCCATGACAATTCTCAAGTGCTCGAAATGCGCTTCTCGCTAGAAGCGCGCGCAAAAGGCCTGGTCGCATTTCGAGCCTACGACGATATGCGGCTTCAGGCGAGAGAGAAAATGTCATGGCTGTCGATTCGCGCCCACGTTCGAAGAATTCGAGCGAGGTTCGCCGTTTCGAAACGAGACGTTGACCCCGCCTCGTTGACCCATTCCCGCTGACTCATTCTCACGCTATCCAATTAAGAATAATTTTCATCTGCACGAACGATCAGACTAGTCCTTTTGTGACGCTTGAAGATCGTCCTCCTCCCCGGTGATTACCTCCTTTTCTGAGCATGCGCGGCGCATCCGGCGCGGCCTACACTCTTGCCGTTGCAAGCGAAGCCAAGGGGGAATCACCATGACAACCGATGTGATCGAGCACAATCCGATGCTCAAGAAGCCGCTGCTGGCCGTCCTGGCCGTCGTCGCGCAGCAAGCCGACGAAAGCCGCACCGCCGTCGAAGAGCGCGCGAGCGCAACCTGGGACGATGCCTACCAGCAGAGCCCGGCAACCTGCGTGGACATCCTCGTGCGCAACGACGCGCTGATCGAACGGCTGCTCGTGAACGGCGAGCCTTACGACGGCACCCTGGACGACCTCCAGCTGGATCCCGCCGTCCCCGACGACGCCGTCGCCGAAGCGCGCATCGCCATCACCGAAACCGGCCGCGAGCTCCTCGCAGCCTACGCGCCCGAAGCGACGCTCTGCGCGCTCATCCGAAGCAAGCCCGCGTACCGCGATGTTTTCGCCGCCATCCTCGACGCATGCAGCGCCGACGAAGGAGCGTCCCGCGCCGACCTCGAGCGCACCATCGACGCCCAGCCGCAGCTCCAACCCGGCCCCGCCACGCAGCGCACCACCGTGTACCCTCAGTACTTCATCGACGCGCTGGAAACCGCGGGCGGCATCGCATGGGACGGCCGCTGGCGCACCACCGACGCAGGCAAGGCCGTCGCCGCCGCATAGCGCCCCTCACCCACCCCTTCCCGAGCCTCCACCCCCTCCGGAGGCTCGGGACCTCCCTCGGACACGCCGATGCGCGCCGCGCGCATCGCGCAGCCCCGAGCATCTCTTTCATCGGATCCAGCCGTAGGGGACGCCCGCAGGCTCCGAATAGCACTGCCATCAGCACTGAACACGGACGAGAAGGGAAGGAACGTTTTGGCTACTACAGACATCAGCCGGCGCAGCTTCGTGAAGCTCGGCGCTTTCGCTGCTGCCGCCGCCGCGATGAGCGGCTCGGTAGGGTCGAACCTCGTGCAGGTCGAACCCGCCGTGGCGGCCGAGTCGGGCGAAACGCAGAAGATCAGGACCATCTGCCGCGCCTGCCTCAACAACTGCGGCATGATCGCGCACGTGCGCGACGGCAAGGTCGTCAAGCTCGAAGGCGACCCGGACGACCCCATGAACAAGGGCGCAGCCTGCGCGAAGGGTCTCGCCGGCATCCAGGCGCTGTACAACCCCAACCGCATCAAGTACCCCATGAAGCGCATCGGCGAGCGCGGCTCCAACGAATGGGAGCGCATCTCCTGGGAACAGGCCATCAACGAGATCGCGGACGTGATGTGGGAGTACTACCAGAAGGAGGGCCCGAAGAGCCTCGTGTGCTCCACGGGCGGCGGCGGCAACCCGCAGTTCTTCAGCCCGGCGCGCTTCCTCTCCGTATGGGGCGGCGGCAACTTCTTCGAGCCCGGCTGCGCGCAGTGCTACCTGCCGCGCAACCACATGGAGTTCTGCCTGAACGGCACAGCCGACACGTCGCTGGCCGACGGCCCGGTGACCGAGGTGTACCTCCCCGGCATCCTGCCCGATGACAAATGCACGCCCACGAAAACCTACGTCATGTGGGGCGTCGGGCCCAGCTACCACGGCATCGGCTCCACCGGCCGTGTGGTCACCGACCTGCGCAACGCCGGCATGAAGACCGTCGTCATCGACCCGCGCCTCACGCCCGATGCCGCGCGCGCCGACGTGTGGCTGGCCATCCGCCCCGGCACCGACGTGGCGCTGATGCTGGCCTGGATGAACTACATCATCGAGCACGAGCTGTGGGATCAGGACTTCTGCCGCGAGTGGACCAACCTGCCCTTCCTCGTGCACGAGGACACCGGCCTCACGTACCGCGCCAGCGAGCTCGACCTGGGCGGCGAGGACGAGTACGTCGTGTGGGACAAGAACACGAACAGTGCGAAGGCCATGCCCTACCCCTTCGACAAGGCGCTCGATCCCGAGATGTTCGGCACCTACGAGCTGCCGAACGGCGAGAAGGCGCGCACCGCGTTCCAGATCATGAAGGACCACGTGGCCGAATGGACGCTTGAGAAAGCGGCCGAGATCTGCTGGCTGGACGCCGGCGAGATCGAGGAGGCCATCAATATCTACGTCGAAGGATGCCCGAACGCGGGCATCTCGCTGGGCGTGGCAACCGACCAGGCCCGCAACTCCGCGCAGGCCGCGCAGGGCGACGCCGTCCTCGACATCCTCATGGGCTGCATCCGCCAGCCGGGCTCCATCGTGCAGGACCGTCCCTGCTACGTCGAGCCGTGCAACTACGTCGTGCAACCCTTCGGCCTGCACCATCCCGACCACCCGCTGCGCATGCCCGAGGAAGAGGCGAACGCGCGCCTCGGCTACACCGAGCACAAGGGCCTGGGCCACTGGCTGGCCAGCCACATCCCCACGGTGCTCAAGGCCATTGAGACCGGCGAGCCCTACCGTCCACGCATCTGGATCGAGCGCAGCGGCAACAAGCTGGCCATGATCGGCAACGCCACGCGCTTCTACAACGCCATGATGACCACCGAGCTAAACGTGCACATGTACATGCACTGGACCACCACCAGCGTGTGCCTGGCCGACTACGTGCTGCCCACCGCCGAGTGGCTTGAAACGGCGTACGCGCAGGACCGCTTGAACACCTACGCCATCCGCCGTCCCTGCACGCAGCTCTACGAGGCCGTGGACGAGTGCATGCACTGGTCGTGGCTGGCCGCGGCGCTGGCCGATCGCGGCCATCAGCGCGCCATCGACTCCTTCAACCCCGACATTGCGGGCAAGTTCTACGGCACGTACTGGCGCACCTACGAGGAGTACAAGGACTACGTGGGCTACTTCGTGGGCAGCTTCTACTACGGCACCGACGATTGGAACTGGGAGAAGTTCGACGCGCAGGCGCCCAGCGAGTACCAGACCATCGAGGAGTACGCTGAGAAGTCGTACAACAGCCATCTGTTCCCCGACGAGGAGAACCCGGAGCTGCCGGCCGGATTCCACACCACGTCGAAGCGCTGCGAGCCGTACTTCGACGGCAACATCCTCTTGGGCAACACGGGCGCCATCGACGGCTCGGGCAGCATGGAGCCGGCCACCGACGTGTACCCCAAATCCGACAACTACAACCCGCTGCCGTACTACCTGGAACCGTTCGAGTCGCCGCTCACCGACACCGAGTACCCCTACGTGCTCACCCAGGGCCGCATCCCGTTCTTCCACCACGGCACGCTGCGCAACACGCCCTACACGCGCGAGCTGTACCCCTATCCCGAGACGTGGATCAACCCGGAAACCGCGCGCGAGATCGGCATCGAGAACGGCGACTGGCTGTGGCTGGAATCGCGCCGCGGCAAAACCCAGGGCCGCGCCCGCGTCACGAAGAGCGTGGCGCCGAAGGTGATCTACCAGGAGCGCTTCTGGAACCCGGAGCTTTTGGACTCGGACGACCCGAACCGCGCGTGGCAGGCGATGAACATCAACCTGTTGACCCAGAACAACGACGAATGCCCGTTCAACGACGTGTACGGAACCTATACCCTGCGCGGCATCACCATCAAGATAACCAAGGCAGACGGCGCGCCGGAGGGCGTGTGGACCGAGCCCGAGGACTTCACCCCGTGGCTGCCCGAACCGTCTGAGAACACCGGAGGAGGTAATGCCGTCTATGGCGCGTAATTGCTTGGTGATCAACCTCGATCGCTGCATCGGCTGCTACGCCTGCGAAGTGGCGTGCAAGATGGAGAACGACATCGCCCTGGGCGAACGTTGGAACAAAGTGGTGCAGGTGGAGCCGTTCGGCGAGTTCCCCCACGTGTCCACCTACTGGCTGCCCGTGATGTGCCAGCAGTGCGAAGAATCGCCCTGCACCCACGTGTGCCCCACCGGCGCGTCGTATCGCGACGAGGCCACCGGCATGGTGCTGGTGGACAAGGAGAAGTGCATCGGCTGCAAGTACTGCATGATGGCCTGCCCCTACGGCGTGCGCAGCTGGAACAAAGCGCAGCGCGTCGTTGAGAAGTGCACGTTGTGCAACCACCTGACCTCCGCAGGAGAACTGCCGGCATGCGTGAAGAACTGCTGCGGCAAGGCCCGCTTCTACGGCGATTTGGACGATCCGAATTCCGATGTGTCGAAGGAGCTGGCAGCGGCCGCGCCCGATGCGATTCACTACATGCCCGACGCGGGCAACGGACCGCTTTCCGCCTACATCCTGTCGCCGAAATTCGGCGAATGGCGCGCCGACGATCTGACGCAGACCACCAATTTGTACGTGACGACCGAAGGGAGCGTGGACTAATGGAAATCCAGTGGGCATTGGTCCTGTTCACCGTCGTCAGCGGAGCCGGCGCGTGGCTGTTCGCCTTCTCGATGCTGGGCAGCCTGCTGAAAAAGGACGCCGCACCCGGCAAGATGGAGACGATAACGGCCTTCGTGCTAGTGGCCGTCGGCGGCTGCATGTCGGTCATGCACCTCAGCCATGTCGATCGCATCCTGGAGGCGCTGAACCACCCCACCTCGGGCATCTTCATCGAGGCGGCCATGATCGGCGTGCTGTGCGTGATCCTGGCCGTGTACTTCGTGCTGCTTGCACGGAACTCGTCTGAGAAGGCGCGCACCGCGGTGGGCGTTTTAGGGCTGCTCGTGGGCATGGTGTTCACCTACGCCTGCGGATCGTCCTACCTGATGGAGGCTCGTCCTGCATGGCAGACCGTGACGCTGCCGCTGGCCTACTTCGGCACGGCCGCGTCCGCCGGCGCCGGGTTGAACCTGCTGCTGAAAGCGGTGCAGAAACGCGACGAGCAGGCCGTATCGTTTGCAGGGCTGATGGCCGTCGTCGGCGGAGCATTGGGAGCCGTGCTGGCCGCCGCGTTCTGCATCGCCGCGGGGCCGTACGTGGCCGCCGCCGACAACGGCGCGGTTGCGTGGGTGGTCGCCCTGTTCGCGGCGCTGGCCGCGGTCGTCGTATGCGGCGCCGTGGCGCTCAAGCAGCCGAAGAACGCGCTGGCGATGGGCGCGATCGCGCTCGTGGCGGGCGTCGTGGCCGCGATCGCGCTGCGCGCGGCCATGTGGCTGATCGGCACTCCGTTCATGGACTTCTTTTTGATGGCGTTGGAGTAGACAAGGCGGGGGGCTGCGACGCGAGTCGCAGCCCCCATCTGCCGCATCGGAAGCTCCTTTCCGACAATCGCAGGGATCGACCGTAGAGGCGGCCTGCCAGCCGCCCGTAAGCGCAAGATCGCAGGTTGCCGTAGGGGCGGCCTGCTGGCCGCCCGGTGCCGAAAGCTTCCGACGCGAGAAACCATGCGGCAAGCGCATTGTGCGCTCGCCGCAACGTGGCGAGGGGCTTGCGACTCGCCACGCCGCGCGGCCAGCAGGCCGCCCCTACGGTCAACCAGCAAATGACCAGCATGACGATACGGACAATCGAAAGGGGAATGCCTCATGCTCACCCATACCGAACTGCTCGACTTCTTCGCCGAGAGCGCCGAAACGTACCGGTTCCTCTCGCAGGTATTCTTCAAGGAACTCAACCTCGAAGCCATCGAAGAGCTGGCCGTTGCCGACTATCCCTCCGACACCGGCAACGCGCATCTGGACGAGGGCTATCGCCTCGTGCGCCGCTACTTCTCGTTCTCCGCGACCGACCGGCGCACGCAGCTGGCCTGCGAGTACGCACGCGTATTCCTTGCCGCCGGCGTGTTCACCAAAGAGCGCCAGACGGCCGTGCCCTACGAGTCGGTGTTCACCGGCGAGGAGCGCATCATGATGGGAGACGCCCGTGACGACGTGGTGGCGCGTTTCCTCGAAGACGGATTCCAGGTAAATCCCGACCTGCATGAACCGGAAGACCACCTCGCCTTCGAGCTGGAATACCTCGTCAACATGAACGAGCGCGCGCTGGAATGGGCGCAGGCGAAGAACAAAGCTCAGCTGCGCCGCAACGTGGTGCGCCAGCTGGAATTCATCGAGCAGCATCTGCTGAATTGGATCCCCGCCCTGCTGGACGTGGCGCGGGAGTACGCGAAGCTCACGTTCTACCCGGGCATGCTGTTGGTGGCTCAGGGTGCGCTCGAGCAGGGATGCGACCTGCTGCGCGACATTCTGGCGCAGCTCGACGGCGCCGACGCAGCGGCGTAAGCGGAGGTTTCGCCATGTCAGCGAACAACCCGACGCGCAGGACGTTCGTCATCGGAGGCGCGGCGCTCGTCGCCAGCGTCGTGGTCGGCGCCGGCGTGCGGCCTTTCGTCGCCGAGGCCGACGTGCTGCGCCCGCCCGGCGCGCTTCCGGAAGACGAGTTCATGGCGCGCTGCATCAAATGCGCGCGTTGCATCGACGTGTGCCCCACCGATGTGCTGGAGCCGCTGGGCATCGAGCGCGGGCCGCTGCAAGCCCGCACGCCGATGCTCAGCTTCGCCAACGACAGCTGCACGTTCTGCGACAAATGCCGCGAGGTATGCCCCACCGCCGCCATCGGCGAGGTGGATCCGTACGCGCCGGATCGGGGGCGCATCGGCGCGGCCATCCTGCACGAGGATCGTTGCCTGGCGTTTCTGGAGACGAACAGCTGCGGCATCTGCGTTGATGCGTGTCCGTACGAGGCGCTCTCCTTCGATGCAGGGCGCCGGCCCGTCGTGGATGCCGCGAAGTGCAACGGCTGCGGCGAGTGCGTCAAGATCTGCCCGGCCAACGTGTTCACGTCCTTCAGCGGCGGCAAGGCGCGCGGCATCGAAGTGGTTACCGAAAAGACGTTCCGAGCAAGGGAAGGTGCATGATGAAGCAGGGCGATCGCATTACGAAAGCGCGCGTCGCGACGCTGGCCTTGGTGTTCGTCGCGGTCATCGCGTCGCTGGCCTTCGATTTGGGTCTGGGCACGCCCTCGTCGTTCGGCCTCGGCCAGTTCTTCCTGCTGTGCCCGCTCGGCGGCATCGAGGCGTTGCTAGCATCCAAGGCACTCGTGCCCGTGACGCTGATCTCGCTGGCCGTGGTCTTTGCGTTCGCGCTGCTGTTCGGCCGCGCCTGGTGCGCCTGGGGCTGCCCCGCCCCGAGGATCCGCGGGTTCTTCAAGCGGGAGCCGAAGGCCGAATCCGTCCACGACGCCGCGACGGCCCCCGCAACAGCGCAGCGCACATGCTCGGCCGCCCGTGAAGCGAAGGGGCTGGCCGCGAGCATCCGCCATCTTGCACGCGACCGTCGCACCTGGGCGCTGGGCGTCGTCCTCGTCGCCACGCTGATTGCGGGCATCCCGCTGTTCTGCCTCGTGTGCCCCATCGGGCTGACGTTCGGCACGGTGGGGTCGCTGTGGCACCTCATCGTGGACAAGCAGGTGACCCTGTCGGCAATCGTGTTCCCCGCAGCGCTCGCCATCGAGCTGGTGCTGTATCGCAAGTGGTGCATGAACCTTTGCCCCGTCGCCGGGCTGCTCAACGTGTTCGGCCAGTTCGCACGTCTGTTTCGCCCGCGCGTCGACGCATCCACCTGTCTGCAGGCGTCCGAAGGCAGACCCTGCACGGTCTGCGCGTCCGTATGCGCCGAACGCATCAACCTGCACGCCGCCGACGCCGCCGTGCAGCTGGGCGAATGCACCCGTTGCGGAGAATGCGTCAAGCACTGCCCCTCGTCGTCCATCCGCATCGCCGCAAAACCGAGCGACCCGGTGATGCGCGACGAGGCGTAGGCTTCCCCGCCCCCTACTCCCCCAAGAAGTCCAGCAGCTCTTGGCGGGTGTGCACGTCGAGCTTCGTATAGATGGCGCGCAGGTGGGAGCGCACGGTGTTCTTGGAGATGGTGAGGTTGTCCGCGATCCAGTTCGCGCTGCGCCCTTGGGCGAACAGGTCGAGGATCTCCAGCTCGCGCGAGGACAGGCCGTAGCGCTGATCGGTTGCGCGCGCCACCCCGATGGAGGCGGCAACCTCGGCATCGCCCGCAGACGCCGATGCGAACGCGGGCACCGTTGCGCGCTTGACCGGCGCGCGCTCGCCCCGTTCGCTGTCCACCGACCACGCCATGACGCGCTTGAGGTCGATCTCCGGGAACACGTACACCAGCACGACGATCACCATGAACGCCAGCGCGATGCCGGTTCCCATGCGCACCATCGAATCGCCGTAGTACGGGGCCAGGGCCGAGCCGACCGCCCAGCCCGCCGTGGAAGCGAGGAAGTACACGCCCTGCCCGATAGCGAACATCCGCACCGGCGAGAAGTCGTAGCGAAACGCCAGGTAGGCCATGAAGCATGAGAACACGAGCCACAAGCTTTCCTTGCCCACGCTCAAATACGCGATGTCGAAGCCGAAGCACGTGGACAACATCATGGCCACGCCCAGCACCATGAGCCCGGAGTACACCTGCCGCGCCCCGCGCACGGCGTCGCCGCGGTTCACCACATAGGCTATCAGCACGCCGATCACGCCCACGCACAGCACGATGATGCCGCCTTCGCGCGCGAACGTCTCGGTGGGAACGAGCGCGCTCGACACGCCCTTGCCGATGCCCGCCGTCAACGCCACCAGCGCCGAGGCCGCCACGAGCTTGCGGTACACGCGCCGTTCCGGCGAGCGCCGATCAAGATCTTCGCCTGCGCCCGACATCGCCGACGGGAAGGGGTCTGCCGCCCCCATGACCAGCAGCAACGCCGATACCAACGGCAAAGCGGCCAGGTAGAACAGCCGCAGCTCGGGCGCGATGCCCACGCCGGCGAAGTACAGCAGCGACGCGAACACGAGCGAGATGGCGCCCCCCGTCAGCGAATCGCCCAAAGACACGCTGCCGTAGACGCGCCCCACCTTCAAGCACAGAAACGAAGTGCCGATGCCCGTGAACACCGCCGCAAGGAAGAAGAACACGCCCGCCCCCATGACCACCGAGAATCCCAGCAAGATGGTCGATAGCCCGGCGAACGCGCCGAACCCGACAACGACGAACCGCTTGTCCACGAGCACCGTGACGCGTTTCCATGCCAGCGCTGCCGCGAACATCGATGCCGCGATGCCCAACGTGGAGAACAGGTACATCTGCAGCACGTTGGCCGTTTGGTCGCCCGCCGGGAACATGCGCATGATCTCCGTCGAGTTGTAGCACAGCCAAATCCACGCCCACCATGCGCCCAGTCCCAAGAACCGCAGGTACGGCCATTGCTCCGCCAGCGGCGACACCCGCTCTTCGCTGTCCGCTTTCCGCACGTCAGCCATGCAATCCCCTCCCGTTCCAATCGCGAACCATGGTATCACAAGCCAGGACGCGGAAGAGGAGCCGAGGGGACGGGGTCAACGTCTCATTCATCTTCCCTCGCCGCCCCCTTTTCGCCTTGTGGGCGCAAAACGGGAGCCATGACAATTCTCAAGCGCTCGAAACGCGCTTCTCGCTGGAAGCACACGCAAAAGGCCTGGTCGCATTTCGAACCTACGACGATATGCGGCTTCAGGCGAGGGCGTAATTGCCATGGCTCCCGATTCACGCCCACGTTCGAGGAATTCGAGCGAAGTTCGCCGGTTCGAGACGAGACGTTGACTCATTCCCGTTGACTCCCAGTGACGAGACGAAGGGACGGGGTTGACAGTTCATTACCTCCCTTCGCTCGTCCCGCGATTCACGCTCCCAGCATGATCCTGATGATCTCGTCGTTGGTGGCGCGCATGCCGTCGCGGCCGAGGCGGGCGATGCTGTCGATGGTGTTCTCGACGCCCTTCTTCACGATGCCGTCGCCGCCGTAGAACTGCTGGCCGTCACGGTACATGACGTAGCCTAGGATGCCCGCGTTCACCGAGAACGCGATCTTGCCGGCGCACGATGGCTTCGCGCCGTCGCACACCATGCCGGCCACGATAGACAGCGCATTCACCACGGCATGACAGGCCTCGCAGTAGCCGCCGCCATCCAAATACGCGATGCCCGCGCCCGCAGCCGCGCCCGCGCACACCGCGCCGCAGAACGCCGACAGCCGCCCGATGCCCGTCTTCTGATGGATAGCCACGAGGTTCGACAGCACGAGCGCACGGTAGAGCTGCTCGTCGGAAGAGCCCAGGTGGCGCGCGTACACGATGAGCGGCACCGACACGGTGATGCCCTGGTTGCCGCTGCCGGAGTTGATGACCACGGGCAGCTCGCAGCCGCTCATGCGCGCGTCGGACGCCGCCGCGGCGCACGCGCACGCGCGCACCTTCACGTCGTCGCCGTAGGCGCCCAGCATGACGCTGCCGATGTTCGCGCCCCAGTCGCCCGCCAGCCCCTCGTCGGCGATGGCGCCGTTGCAGGCGATCTGGCGATCCAGCACCTCGCGCACGTCATCCAGCTCCACGGTCATGGCGAAGTCCCAGATGCCCTCCATCGACAGCACGCCGCGATCGGTCATCCCGTCGGCCGAGCCGCCAACGGAGGGCACCGCCACGTCGCGCAGCACCTCCCCGTCGCGCTCCTCGCGCACGATGTTCGTATGGAAGTCGGCGATGCGCACGAGCGCGCTGCGAGCGGGAGAGGCGCAGGCATCAGCCTCCGCGTCCGCCGCCTGCGCCTCCGCGTCCGAGAACACGCGCACGACGATGTCGAAGTCCAGCTCCGATGCGGCGCGCTCAACCGCGATGGACGCGCGCTCCACATAGGCCGCGATACCCGCAATCTCCTCGGGCGAAACCTCGGCGATCACTTCGAGGCTGCGCTCGGCGCGCCCCGCCACGATGCCCGCCGCCGCAGCGGCCTCGATCCCCTTCAGGCCGCCGGTATGGGGCACTACCACGCTCTTCGCGTTCTTGATGATGCTTCCGCTGGCCTCCACCTCCACGCGGGCAGGTTCCGCGCCCAGCAGTTCGCGCGCCCGCGCGGCCGCCAGCGCGATGGCGATGGGCTCGGTGCATCCCATCGCGGCGACGAGCTCCTCTTCGAGGATGGCCACGTACCGCCCGTATCGCTCGTCCGTCCACTCCATGAAGCACTCCCTTTCGCCCCGCCCGTCGCATGCAACGCATCATGATAGCACCTCGCGCATGGAGCCGCGCGCCGCCCGTCCTCGCAAACCGCGTTCGGCAGCCCTCCCCCGTTTTCGGGTATCTTCGTCGTTTTGCCTGGACACAGGCGAATATACCCGGATCCGCGCGATGACGCGGCTCCGCGACCCGCGTAGCATGCACCTCGTTGAAACCGAACGACCGAGGAGGGAATCATGGGAGAACGAACCATCAGCCGCCGGAACTTCCTGGCGGGAATCACCGCGACGGGCGCGCTGGCCGCAGCCGGGGCGCTGGCCGGATGCGCGCCGCAAGCGCAGGCCGAAGGCGGAAAGAGCGGCAAGGCCGACGCCGACGCTCAGGGCAGTTGGCACGACAAGCCGGAGATGCCCGCCGACATCGCCGAGACGCTGGAAGCCGATCTGGTGGTGGTGGGCGCCGGCAACGGCGGGCTCGTGGCCGCCACCACGGCCGCGCAGAACGGCGCGAAGGTCATCGTGCTGGAAAAGGGCGGCAACATCGCCGCCGCACGCGAGGCTATCGGCGCGCTCAACTCCGCGCTGGAGCCCGACCATGTCGAAGACGTCCCCACACTGCTAAACCATGCGAACCAGACCCAAGCGGGCGATGCCAACATGCTGCTGTACAAAACCTGGGCCGAGAAGTCTGGCGAGATGATCGAATGGATGAAGGAGACGCTTGAGCCCAAGGGCATGCTGTTCCCGTTCGAATGGCACAAGCCCGACGACCCTCACGCCTACTACCCGGCCATGTGCTATAACCCCTGCATGGGCGAGTACAACCCCGACGGCCCGAACTACGGCGCGTACGCCCACCTTGAAGTGATGAACGAGGTGCTGGGCGAGCTGGGCGGCGAAGTCATGCTCATGACGCCCGCGAAGATGCTCGTGCAGGACGAGTCGGGCAAAGTGTGCGGCGTCATCGCCGAGAGCAAGGACAAGGGCGTCATCCAAATCAACGCGAAGAACGGCGTCATCGTGTGCACGGGCGGCTACGGCGCGAACGACGAGATGCTGCAGGACCTGTGCCCCGGCAACTCCAACTGGTGCGTGCTGCGCGACAGCGTCACCGAGGAGGGCGACGGCATCCGCATGGCGCTGTGGGCGGGAGCCGAGCTGGAAGCGGGCGGCGCCTGCATGATCTGGAACCGCGGCATCATGTTCGACGATACCGAGTTCGACGGCTCCTACCAGGGCGGCGACATCTTCCTTCCCGGCAGCCAGCCGTTCCTCCATGTGAACGCGAACGGCGAGCGCTTCATGAACGAGGACCAGTGCTACCCCATGAGCTACGCCGGCGGCGCGAACCAGCCCGGCCACTTCTCGTGGATCGTTTGGGACGGCAGCTACTGGGAAGACATCGAGCGGTTCGACACCTGCGGCTGCTCGCGCCTGTTCCCCGCGCCGTCGGGCACCGCGTTCAACGCCGACGTGTACGACTGCGAGGCCATCACGAAGGAGCACCTCGACTCGTTCTGGCTGGAGCCGCGCATCGAGAGCAGCGCGCTGAAGAAGTGCGACACGCTCGACGAGCTGGCGAAGGCGATGAAGTTCGACGCCGACCAGACCGCCGCGTTCAAGGCCACCATCGAACGCTATAACGAGCTGGCCGCTGCGGGCGAGGACGCCGACTTCGGCAAGCCCGCCTACCGTCTGAGCGCCGTCGACGAGCCGCCGTTCTACGCCGCGCGCATCGCCGGCGAGCTGTTGGTCACCATCCACGGCGTGATCACTAACGCCGACTCGCAGCCGCTGCGCAAGGACGGCAGCGTCATCGAGGGCCTCTACGTGTGCGGCAACGACCAGGGCGGCTTCTACCCGCACAACTATCCCAGCAACTTCACGGGCATCAACGCGGGCCGCACCGCCACCTTCGCCCGCATCGCCGCCAAGCACGCCCTCGGCGCAGCGTAAGCACCACCCGAGCCAACCCTCCCTCCCTTAACGGAAAGCCCCGCACGCGGGGCTTTCCATGCGCTTGCTCAGGACGGCAAGGCAACGTGCGAGCTAATGCACGAGGTCGATGAGCTCTTGGCGGGAGTGCACGTCGAGTTTGGCGTAGACGTGCTTGGCGTGGGTGGCGGCCGTCTCGCGCGAGATGACGAGAGCGTCGCGCACGTACGGTATCGATCGGCCGCGCGCCAGGAGGTCGAACACCTCGGTCTCGCGCGGGGTGAGGCCGCCGCGTTCGGCAAGCTCGAGGATGCGGGCGGTCAGCTCGTCGATATCGGCTGCAGGCGCGGGCGCGGATGCAGCTTCGTCGGCGTTCGCGCCGCCCGCATCCGCGCCCGCCGGCATCGACCGCTTCGAAGCGGCATCGTGCAGCACGCCATCCTCGTTGCGCGCGCCGAACGCGAACGCGCGGCCGTCGCTGAGCACGAACATGGTGGCGCCCACCAGCAGCGCGATGGACACGACCGCCACCTGGTCGAGCGAGAACACCCCGGCCGCCATGCCGGACTCCACCAGCACGAGCGTCACCACGCCCAGCAGATCGCCCAAGTGCACGAAGATCCATCCCAAACCGTACGACTGCACGGGCGTGGCCGCGCCCTGCACAGCGTAGCGCGCGAAGTACATCTGCGTGATCAGGCAGAACGCGAAGCGCGCGGCGATGGCCACCACGTAGGCGACGTACGCGCCCGCGGTTTCCCCCAGCACGATGAACGCCGCGAAGCCCACCACGAGCGTCGGGCACATCCATCGGTACAGAAACGACAGCGACACCCGACGCGGCCCCGCCGTGGCCGAAAGACCCACCATCAGCATGAACGCGATGCTCACCACGAGCGCCACCTGGGCGGCCGTCGCATCCTGCCCTGACGACCCCGACCAGAACGACCCCTCCACGCACACGAACAGGCACGCCGCGAGGATGCCGAACCCGGCGCGCCCCATCGACTTCAGCACGCGCGGCAGCCCCTTCCGCGCGCTGTCGTGAGCCTCGGCGAACGCGCGCTGCTCGGCGGCGCCCCGGTACTCGGCGGTCGCGTCGCGCCCTTGCGCATCCCGCCACGACAGCAGCAGGCACAAGCCCGACATCAGGGGAAACGCCGTCACCACCACGAGCGCCATCCATCCCTGCATCGCCGACACCACCAGCACCAGCACGGCGGCCGCCACGGCCGACGACGGCGCTAGGAACTCCACTTCCTCCTGCGTCACCTTCGCGTAGTACTCGCCCCACATCACCCACATGAAGCCGCTGCCGAATCCCGTGAGCACCGCGCCCGCCACGAACAGCGCAGCCGTCGCGCCGAAATCGGGCAGCTCGCAGAACAGCAGCGGCGTGGAAACCGCGGTGGCCAGCGGCGCGATCCAGAACAGCGCCGCATGCTGGGCGGGCGAGCCCAGCCGCTTCTCCAACACCACGATGAGCGCGAGCATGACCACCGACATGGACACCGGCAGCCCCGTGAAGAACAGATCCCAGCCCGCACCAACCGCCAACGTCGAGGCCTTCGCGCCCGTGTAGCCGCTCACCGCGTTGGTGTAGAACACGCAGAACACCCAGGCCAGCAGAAACGCCCAGCCCAAGCGCCGCAGCGGCGCGAACCGCTCGACCGCCGCCAGCACGGCCCGCTCGCGATCGCGCTGCGCGCTCGTCGTCTTCCCGGTCATCCGCCCGTCCCTTCCACCGTCATCCCATTCGGCCATTTGTACCACAGGAAGCCCCGCTTGGCAAAAAGTGCCCCCCCCCCCCGACGCGTTTCGAGCTGCTAGAATGCCAGACAGTGGCAGATCCCGGCAAAGGAGGTGCCGTATGACCAGGAAACGCGGCATGGCGACGGCGTTCGCGGCGGCGTGTCTGGTTCTGGCCGGTTGCGCAGGACCCCTCAATCTGATGCAGGAATCGATCTACTGCGACGATGCCCGCATCGCCCAAGGATTCGACACGTACACAGTTGCGAACAGAACCGGCTCCCTGTTCGACAGAAAGATCGGCGGACTGACCGGCCTGGAAACATGGCTTCGGATCTCCGTCCCCAACGAAGGCGGGGAGTTTCGCGTCGACTACGATGCGACCGTATCGGACGGCGACTTCAAGATCGTATTCGTCGATGAGAAGAACGTTGATACCGTCTGCGAAGGAACGGCTCGCGGAAGCCGCGTCTTCACGCTCGACCGGGGAGAGTACGCCCTCAAAGCCGTCGGGGCGCATGCGAGTGCCGAAATCGCCTTCGAACTGCAAGCGAGCGAAGGCGTCACCGCCGTTGCCACGGGTGACGCGTTCGACGACGACCAGGCAGTGGATCTCGAACCGATTGAAAGCTGATGCCGCGGATTTGCCTGCGTGGACGCGAATGCGTTTCCACAAGAAGCGAACAACTGCCTAAGTCCCACGCTTAAAGCGCGAAAGCGTTTCGGCGAACGGCATCTGCACGTGATTCGCCCTTCAGCGCACAAAAATTGGCGACGTACGAGACTTGAAGGCCGTTGAACGGCCGTCTCTCGCGAATGCACCGCGCACTGCAATCGAGGGCGATTCAACGACCTGGGGATTCTTCAAAACCGATCAGAGTGGGCGACAAGAAAACATCGGTTCAGATCGCACGTCGCGGGTTTTTGTGCAACAGACGCCTGACCCCATGCAAAACCAGCAGCTCTTCCCCGCCGACTATCACCCCGCGGCGCGCATGACCATGCGCTTGACGTCTTCACGGTACTCGGGGCGCACGAGGTAGTGCGCATAGGCTTCGAGCACGGTTTGGAAGGCCACGCCGCGGCCGACGATCTTGAAGTACCCGATGCCGTACTCGTCGTGCAGGTCGCGCACCTCCCGATCGGTGAAGATCACCGGGTGGCCCGGCTCGTGGTCGAAGAAATCGGCGCGCTTCGCGACGCACTCGAAGGGGCGCATCGTGCCCGACCGCTGATCCTCGCTGTTATGCAGGTAGTGTTGCGCGCGATGCGGGCACCGGTAGGCGCAGAACTCGTTCACCATGACCTCCACCTTGTCGCGGTCTTCGAGCGCCGCGAGAAACGCCGGATCCTTGTGGCGGTTGTAGTCGAGCACCACGTAGTCGTAGCGCTTCGTCATACGGTTGACCTCGGCCGCGCCCGCCAGCGCGCGCGTGGTGGACAGCACGCAGCGCATGCCGTAACGCTCGCGCACGTAGTCGCCCACGAGGTCGGCGTACACGATGGCCTCGACGCCGTAGCGGCTGGCGATGGCGAGCATCGCGTTCAGGTACTCGTCGCGCAGGTCGTCCTCGTCGGCCAGCATGTTCGTCAGCGTGAGACGCGCCTTTACGCCGTGCTCGGCCAAGAGCGAGAACGCCTCCTCCATCTGCCGGGGCGTGGCTCGCTCGCGCAAGAACGCGCGGCCGCCGTTCAGGTCGCACGCGGGAAAGCAGCCGTATACGCTGTCGATGCGCACGCCGTCCTGGAACAGCGCCGGGCGCTGCTCGAGCAGGCGGATGAAGAACAGGTTGAGCCCCAGCCCCACCGTGAAATCCGGCAGCGTGTAGTTGATCATGTCGAATCCTTCGAAAATCACCGATCCCGGCGGCCGTCAAACCGCCGGAACTTCCCTAGAACATGCACATCTCGAGATCTTCGCCGAGCGTTGAGTGCAGCTTATCGTACATCGATGAGGGCTTGTTCGGGGTCCAGGTTGGACGCTTCATAGCGAAGCACACGGCTTCCTTGCCCATGAACTGCCTGATGGGCACGCGCCCGCTCACCGCGATGGCCTGCTCGGGACAGATGTGCTCGCACAGGCGGCACTGCATGCAGGCGCTCGGACGGTGCACGATGCCGAACACGCCGCCCTCGTCGAGCTTCTTGATGGCGCCCGTGGGACAGAACACCGCGCACATGCGGCACGAACTGCACTTCTGGGCATCGATGGACACGGCGCCGATGACACGCGTCTCCACCTCGTCGGCCGTCGGTTGCCCCACGTGCTGCAGGTAGTTGTACAGCCGCACGCGGCGCGTGGGGACGAACTGCGACAGCGTCCCATCTGCGCCCACTTTGCGATACGCCGCGGGAACAGGCTCGGCCTCGACCATCCCCAACTCCTCGGCCACCGCCGCGCCAGCTGCGCGGGTCGATGCGTCCTTGGCCGAGCGGAAGAAGTCGCGCCGCCCCACCCCGTCGCTGCCTGCCTGGCCGTGCGACCCGCCGGGCTCCAACACGCGCTCGGGCACGCATTCCTCCAGGTCGATGGGCATGGAGGATCCGAACGCCTCAAGCAGGTTGCGCGCGCCCTCCACCACCTCGCGCACGAGCGCGCCGCCCGGAGCATGTGGGCACGTCTCGCACGAACCGCAGGCCAGCGTCGCGTCGAAGGCGCGGTACGCCGCCAACCCCACGAGCGCCGACTCGTCCATGCGCCCTAGACACGGCACCACGCACGCGGCCGACGCATCGTCGGCCGCGACGTTGGCCGCCTCGAGCGCCTGCTCGCACACGATGACCGGATGGCCTTTCGTCGCCACGATGGAGTGCTTGAGCTGCGCCGTCAGCTCGGCATCCGTCGGGTTGCGCAGCTCGATGGCGCAGGTGGGGCACGCCGTGGCGCACGTGCCGCATCCGATGCAGCGCTCGGGCTCTACGAGCAGCTCGCCCGCGCGGTACGCCAGCGCGCCCGACGTGCACGCCTCCACGCAGCGCAGGCAGTCGGCGTTGCGGTTGCGAACCGAGATGCAGCGTTCCTCATGCACGGCGATGGCATCGCTCTCGATCTCGCCCAACAGGGCCAGCAGGCCGTTGATCAGGGACATGGCCTACCCCCTTTCCGGGATCTCGTCGTCGACGGGCAGCGACGTCGCCTGCGCCTGCTTCTTCGGCAGCAACGGGAACGTGATGGCGCGCTCGGGGCACACGTCGGCGCACGCGCGGCACTTGCTGCAGTCGTTGAGCGTGGTCTCGCCCGCCGCGATATCGTGCAGGTTGATGCCCTCGGGGCATGCCTGCTCGCACAGGTTGCAGGCCTTGCCGCGACCATCGCGCAGGCACTTCTCGGCGTCCACCTGGGGGCGGAACGTCCGGTTCAGCCCACTGAACAGCGAAAGCAACGCGCCCAGCGGGCAGAAGCGCTGGCACCACTTCGGCAGCAGCAGGATCTCCAGCGCGATGATGACCGGGAAGGCGACGACCGTCCACGTGGCGTCGCCGAACGCGAACAGGCGCATGACCAGCAGCACCGTGGCGAACGTGAGGCCGATCGGGCAGACGAGGCAGAACACCGGGAAGCCGAAGACGAGCGTGGAGCCCAACGCCGCAGCGAGGATGCCGTGGCGGCTGTCGATCTTGATGCCCTTGGCTTTGCCGCAAGGGGAAGCGCACGCGGAGCAAGGGGAAGCAACCTTGCCCCCTTTACCCTCCTTGTCCCCCTTATCCCCCTTCTTCCTTCCTCGCGACAGGAAGTGCACGGGGCACGCCCAGGCGCAGAACACCTTGCCTAGCACGATACACACCAGCAGCACGACCGCAACGCTGATCACGGCCATCGGGATGGCTGTGCGCTCGGCGATCATGGCCAGCAGCGCGCCCAGGGGGCACAGCAACGTGATGGACTCGAAGCCGATGCCGCAGAAGTTGCCGATGCCGCCGGCCGTGAAGTACCCCACGGCCACCACGGCCAGCAGCGCCAGCATGATCAGGAGCCGCAGCCGATAGGTTTTGAGCTTCTTCATCCTGATCACGCCTCCACTTCTTCGGTCGGACGGACGACGATGGCGCGATCGGTGGCGCCGGCCGTGATGGAACCTGCCGACAGCGAGATGCACGCCAGCTCGCAGGCGCCGCAGCCGTTGCACGCATCCACGTCCACCACCGGCACGTTGTCGGCGCCCAGCTCGAGCGCCTCGTAGTTGCACACGTCGACGCACTCGTGGCAGCCCATGCCCTTCGCGGCAAGGCACCAGTCGCGGTTGATCTCCGCCTTGCCGATGATCGCCTGCGACGGATCGGGGCACGAAAGCGCATGCGTCGGGCACGCCGCGACGCACTTCGGCCCGCCCGGCTCGTTCTCGCAGAAATCGCACCAGCCGCTTTTGAAGTCCATGCGCGGTGTGCGCGCGTTCAAGATACCGTCCTCAAGATGAGCAGGAGCGATGGCATGCTTCGGGCACACCTCGCGACACTTCTCGCAATGCAGGCAGCCGCGCACCAGCTGCTCCTCGTCCTGCCCGCCCGGCGGGCGCAGCAACGTGGCGCTGGGCAAGTACTTCACGCCGCCCAGCCCGATGACGGCGCACGCTCCCACGGCTCCCAGGGCGAACGTGCGGCGCGACACGCGGGGGCCCGCATCGCGCTTGGGCTCGATGCCGTGCTCGTCCATCATGCAACCTCGACTTCGGTTTCGGCCGACGCCGCACGGGATCCTTCGGCTTCGGCCTGCGGCCTCCGCTCAGGATGGCAATCCGCTTCGTTCTCAGACAGCACGGCGTCCAAAAACTCGCGGTCGTTGCGCAGGAAGCCGTCGGTCAGCTTGCCCAGGCCCTTGTAGAAGTCGGTCTGCGGGAACTTCTGCAAGTCGGCCGCCATCATGGGGTACCACGCCAGCAGGTGGTCCTCCAAGAAGTTGCGCTGCGACAGCAGCAGCTTCAGGCACTCGTCCTCGTCACCGGCCTCGTACGCCGCGATGGCGCGCTCGCACAGGATCTGCTCGAACTCCAGCTCCAGCGCGATGTGGTCCTCGCCCTCCTTCCAGCTCTCCTGCTTGTCCAGGCCGAAGGCGCGGTACAGCACGAGCACCTCGTCGCGCGCGTCCTGCATCATGAGGCGCTTCGGGCTCGTGTACACCGACTCGTACGGGTAGGCGGCCGAGAAGCCGTCGTTGCCCGACCCGATGAACGCGCGGACGTAGTCCACCGCCAGCTCGGTGAGCACGGTGCCGTCGGCCTGGCTCAGATAGCCGCAGATCATCCGATAGCCCTCATCCACCAGCGCGTTGCCGGTGTTCGTCGGGAAGCGCATGGACACGAGCGTGTCGTGCAGCTCCTGGTCCACCTCCACGCGGAACAGGCGCGAGAGGAACTGGTAGGTTGCCCTGCGGCCGCGCAGCACGTCGGCGAAGTCGATTTCCTGATCATGGGACATGGGTGGCTCCTTCTCTAACGTTCGGACGGGGAGGCGGCGGCGAACAAGCCGGACGCGAGCACGCTGCGCCCCAGATCGGTGATGGTCCAGGCGTCGCGCCATTCGATGGCGCCCGTCTCTTCCAGCTTGCCGCGGAAGAACCCGCAGAAGCGACGCGGCTCTTGGCACAGCGGGTCGCCGTCCACCGCCTGGTCCAGCTCCTTGGTGGGACAGCCTCCTTCGCGCGCGCACATCTCAAGCACGCGCTGGAAGATGGGCAGATAGCGCTCGTCCTCCTCGATCTTCTCTGCCACGAGGCCCTCGTTGACGTGCGCCGCGACGGCATCGAGGCCCGCTTGCGTGGCACGGTAGCGGCACGGCGGAGCGGGCGTCACCGAGATGAAGCCCTCGTCCTCGGCGAGCGCATCGGCAGCGTCGCCGGCGGCCGCATGGGCGGCGTCCTCGTCCACGATGCGCTCCAGCGCGCCGTCGCGCTCGAGCAGCTGCACCACCTGCGCCGAGCCGTACACGCTCGTCGTGTTCGGATACGCCGCATCCAAGTCGGCCACGGCCTCGTCCATCGTCTTCGGCTCGGTGCAGAATTCCACGGCGTGCAGCAGGCGGAACTGCTGGCCGGGAATGCCCGCCAGCAGATTCTCGATGCGCTCGGCCGCAGACAGCGGCACCACGGGAGGCACCACGCTCTTGTCGGCATCGGGGATGGGCGGCAGGTAATCCGCCTCGGCATCGTCCCGCTCGCCGTCGTCCAGGCTCAGGTCGGCCAGGGGATCGAAATCGTCATCGATCACGAATACATCGACATCGCTCATATCTATCAGTCCTTTCAAGCTCACTTGTCAGATAAAGTCAGCGAGGGTTCGCGCGGTGCCCGGCATTGGCGGGATCGCGAAGGCGAAGCGTACTTCGGTACGCGAGCTTTCGGGATCGTGCCAAGGACGGGCGCCCCGCGAAGTCGCAGCGTCGAGCAGGCTCGACGGTCGTCAGACCGTCGAAACGTTATACAGCACCTTCGTCGGCAGCTCGCGAGGCGCGTCGGGCGCGGGAGAGAGCACCTCGTCGGTCAGCGACGCGAACTCCGACGGCGTCACGCGCGCGAAGCGCTCGCCGTCGCGCACGAACACGCGCGAGGTCTGCACCTTCGTGAACGCGGTGTTCTCTAAAAGGTCGCGCACGAACCGCGTGCATACCGCTCGTTCGCTCGCACAGGACAGCACGTCCAGGAACAGCGCGCGCTCGCGTTCGAGCGCCACGCGCCGATGGTCGATGGTGAACTTGTCGTCCACGGCGTCGTTCGCCGGCAAGAAGCCGTTCACCAGGCCGGTGACGAACACCGTGCGCACATGGCGCCCGTGGCAGCGCGCGTAGGAGACCACATGCACGGCGTCGCGCGCGACGTCCTCCACCGGCTTCGCGAACCCGCAGCGCGCCAGGCGCTCGACGTCCGCATGCGCAGGGTCGTCGCCCAGCAGCTCCACGTGGCGCGGGGACAACGGCATTCCGTGCGCTTCGAACAGCGCTACGGCAGCATCGCGCGACAACCCGCCAGCGCAGGCGCGCAGCAGCTCGTCCAGCTCGTCCAGCGGGCCGTCGAACTTCCCGAAGATCGTCGAGGAGCGGTCGGCGTCGCGCTGCGTGCGCAGCTGCGCCACGGCTTCGGGCACGGTCGTCTCATGGTCGCGCGCGTACGCCATCAGCTCCAAAAACGCATCGGAGCGCAGCAGCCAATCGCCGAACCCCAGCCACGAGCGCAACGACGTGAAATCGTGCGGATCGAGGTACAACCGCAGGAACGCGGCCAGCTTGAGGTCGGCGTAACGGCCCTCGGTGCGCGGGTCGCCCTTGATCTTCCCGCCGTCGAACCCGCGCTCCACGGCGATGCCGCGCCCTTCCAACTCAGCCGCGATGCGCTCGCCCCAAGCGGCGTTCGGCACGGCCACAGCCACGTCGCTTGGCCGGAAGCCGTCGGCCAGGCACTCCTCCACGGATGCCGCCGCGAACGCGAACTCGGCCGCCGGGTCGTCCAGCGCGCGGGACTCGCGCGCCGCGGCCGGCCGCTCGCACGCCAGCGCCACCAGGCAGTCGGCCTCGTCGGCAAGCGCGCGGAACCCGTCGAAGCACGGGTACGGCTCCTCGGAGCTGGACGAGGCCAGCGTGCGGCCGGCCGCCACGAGGCCGTCCGTCGCCAGATGGCGCACGAGGCGCTGCGACGCCTTGCTGAGCGACCCGAAGTCGTCCACCACCAGCGTCAGCGGCTCGCGCTCGACCCCGGCTTTCACAAAGCCGCGATACGCCAGCGACGAAACCTCGCACGGCAGCAGCGCGCGGCGCGCCTCCAGGTTCTCGGTGAGGATGGCATGCACGGTCTGCTCTTCGGCGGTGATCAGCCAGCGCTCGTCATCGTCGGCGCAGTCGCTGATGCTCTTGTAGAAGAACTTGAGCATCTCGCGCAGCCGGCCCGGCTTGAGGCCGCTCACCTTCACGTCCTCCATGAGCACGGCCAGCTCGTTCTCGTCCAGCACGCGCGCGTCGCGTCCCACGGCGTCGCCGACCCGCGCATCGCCCAGAATCGAGAGGGCCAGCTCGCGCGCCGACACCACATCGAGCGCGCTCAGCAGCGGATCGTCGGCCGCAAGCGCCCGAAAGCGCGCGGCTGCAACGGCGTCGGCGCACACGACGCGCACGTTCGACCCCGCCTCGACGCGAGCGCGAGCCGCGCGCAGCAACGCCGGCGCAACGTCGTCGGACGCATCGTGCTCCACGCACAAGCACTTCGCGCCGCTATTCAGTTCCTCAAGAAGATTGTTCGCCGCGTCTTCGACGGACGCAGCAGTACAAGCACTCATATTCGGTCTCCATCCATTCTTCGGATGAAGCCCTTTGCTCGAAGCCCCCCAGCTTCATAGCGCTTTCACTTCTACGCAGTATGCCCAACCGCCGCGGGCGCGTCTACCATCATTCCGAAACGGAATGGATGAAATCGAGCGCCTCCTGCTTGTCGCCCACGCCCAGCTTGCGGTACACGCTGCCCAGCACGTCGGCCACCTCGTCGCGCGTCAGCGCCAGCTCGCCCTGGATCGTCTCGAAGCCGTGCTCCTCCACGTACAGGATGAGCGCGCCCAGCTCGCGCCGGTCGAGCCCGCAGCGCTCGGCCGCGAGCCGGCACTTGCAGCGCAGCGCCATGTCCCCCGCGGCCGCGGGCGAGCCGTCGACAGCACCCTCGCCCGCCGCGACACCGGCAGTCGAGCCCGCAGCCTGCCCGTCGCGCGCCGCGCGCACCAGCAGCTCGGTGGCACGCAACAGCTTCTCCATCTGCCGCGCCTGCGCGTACAGCACGCCGCCCGCCTCGGTCAGGCTCACGCCGCTGCGGTCGCGCACGAACAGGTCGGCCCCGAATTCGCGCTCCAACAAGGCCACGTGCTTGCTCAGCGTCGACTGCGTCAGATGCAGCTCGCGCGCAGCCGCCGTGAAGCTGCCGCACTCGGCCACCTTCGCGAACTCGTGCAGATACGCCGTCTCCATCGCCTCAGACCGCCTCGTCCTGCGCGGCCGTCTCGTGGGCCAGGTCGATGAGCTCCTGGCGGTTGTCCACGCCCGTCTTCTGGTAGATGTGGCGGATGTGCGTGCTCACCGTGCCCGCCGAGATGAACAGCGTCTCCTGGATGCGCGAGATGGTGCGCCCCTCCAGCAGCAGCGGAAGCACGTCGGTCTCGCGCGGCGACAGGGCGAAGCGCTCCGCGATCAGCGCACACGGATCCACCGGGTCGGCCGGGTCGTCGGCGGCCTCTTCGGGCACCGTGCCCATCAGGCTGACCTCGCCGATGCCGATTTTGATGAGGTCGGTCTCCGTGAACAGGAACAAATGCGCGATGAACAGCAGCGACACGGCCACCAGCGTGACCAGCGTGAGGTCGAACATGCTGACCCCGGTCGCCTCCAGCGAATGGGCGAACAGCTGGCCTGCGGTCTCGCCGCCGTACAGCGCCACGAACCCCAGGCCGATCGTCCGCGCCGGGCTCACACGGAAGCTGGACGCCACGTCGATGCACACCACGCACAGCACCAGCACGAAGCAGTGGTAGCCGCCGAAGATAAGCGCGCTCGAATACGTGTTGTTGTCGGCCATGAACGGCGTGGACAAGCATCCCAAGCACAGCATCAGCATGGAGACGCGGTACGAGAAGAACACGCTGTCGCGCTGCAGGAACACGGCTATCAGGCAGATGGCCAACGCTCCGATGAAGCCCGCCAGAAACAGGTACGTGCCGAAGATGTCCTGCACCTCGTAGGTTTTGAACCCCGACACCACGTCGAAGAACCCCATCAACATGCCGATGAGCACCGCGCCCAGAAGCGCCTTCGCGAACAGGGTCGCCGTATGGCGCGACAAAGGCTGCTCGGACTCGCGCGGCAGCTGCGGCGTGTCGGGTGCGCTGCGCCTGAGAGCTGCCGCCGAAAGCACGGGCATGACAACGATGAGCACGATGACGGGTATCGCCGGCCCTACGATCAGCAAGAACCCCACGACGAACGCGATGCACAGCGACGAGGCAAGCTCCACAAGCGCCAAGCGGCCTCCCAGCCCCGACTCGAGCTCGATCCAGCACAAGAACAGCACGGCCGAGCCCGTGCCGGTCATGACCGCGCTCAGACCCAGCACCAGCATGCCGACGGGCGTGGTAGGATCGGAGAACGGCGTGAGCACGCTGCCCGCGCTCATCATGATGGCCGATCCCAGCACGATGGAGCGGTTGCCGCTCACCCGCTCGCGCCGCACGATGACGGAGACGAACAGCATGGTCACCACCATGGCCACCAGCGATATGATCAGGCTGACGTACAGCGAGCCGCGCACGTCCGACGAGAAGCCGTACGGCACGATGCTGTAGAACATCATGAGCATCCAGAGCCATTGCAAGGCCGCACCCGCGATGCGCGTGAGGGAAAGGCTCGTCCCCAACGCAGTATCCCATGCACTCCGAAGCTTTTCCATGCCCCACCCCCTGTGAGCCCGTACGGAACGTCGCTCGCGCCGACCCCTCTGTCGACGGGTTCGATTATACGGAAAAGATGAGCGTCCCTCTTTGAGGAAGTTATTCTAGTTTCAGAATAGTTTATGACCTTCGTTTGATGTTTTTCCAGTTCAAATCGTCATCGATTTTTTCATGATCACAAGATCATAAGAATTTATGATGCGGTCGAACCCGCTTTCCAACCTTTGAACGATGCTCTGCATCCCCTCGCATCCGTATGGTCGGCCCAAGCGACACGGGGACTTTGCACCGGTCCGGAGCCCGAGGCTTCGCCCGGAAGCCCCCCTCCCCGATCGCCCGAACGAAGACGAGCAAGACGAGAACGAGGAGAAAGAAGGAGGAGGAGTATGGGTAACCTGACCATGTCACGACGCACGTTCGTCAAGACCGCCGCCATCACCGGTGCGGCAGCCGCGGCGTTCGGCGCTTCGACGCACACCGCGCTGGCCGAAGAGACGTACAGCAGCGTGTCCGGCAACGACACCGTGGCCGTGAAAACGTGCTGCCGCGGCTGCGGCAAGATGGAGTGCGGCGTCAAGGTCATCGTCCAGAACGGGCGGGCCATACGCGTCGAAGGGGACGAGGGAGCGTTCCAGTCCATGGGCAACTGCTGCACGAAATCGCAGTCGTCCATCCAGGCGGCGTACCACCCCGACCGCCTGCACTATCCCATGAAGCGCACGAACCCGAAGGGCGAGGAGCCCGGCTGGCAGCGTATCTCGTGGGACGAGGCCATGCAGTCCATCGTGGACAACTTCCTGGACATCAAAGCCAAGCACGGCGGCGAGGCCATCGCCTGCCAGGTGGGCACGTCGCGCATCTGGTGCATGCACTCGGAGTCCATTTTAAAGAACATGCTGGAAACGCCGAACAACGTGGAGGCCTGGCAGATCTGCAAAGGCCCGCGCCACTTCGCCACCACCATGGTGTCGCAGTTCGCCATGTCGTGGATGGAAACCATCACGCGCCCGAAGGTGTACGTGCAGTGGGGCGGCGCGTCCGAGCTGTCCAACTACGACGACTCCTGCCGCACCACCGTGGACGTGGCGTCGCGCGCCGACGTGCACATCAGCGTCGACCCCCGCATGGCCAACATGGGCAAGGAAGCCGACTACTGGCAGCACCTGCGCCCCGGCACCGACGGTGCCCTGGCACTGGCCTGGACGAACGTCATCATCGAGAAGAAGCTTTACGACGATCTGTACGTGAAGAAGTGGACGAACGCCCCGTTCCTCGTGTGCGAGGACATGGAGCCGTCCGGCTTCCCCACCGTGCGCACCGACGGTTCCTACTGGGACGTGAAAACCGCGCTGCTCAAGGAAAGCGACATCAAGGAGGGCGGCAGCCCCTACAAGTTCCTGGTGTACGACAACAACTGGGAGAAGCTGAAGGCCGAGGGCATCGAGCACGAATACGGCGCGTTCACCTGGTTCAACGCCGACCAGGAAGGCGTCATAGACGAGACCGGCGGCTTCTGGGAAGGCGAGAACTACGACTCCGAGAAGGCACGGCAAGGCCGCGAGGCCGCGCAGGACAACCTGCTGCCGGGCCAAACCCAGGGCTGGATCCCCGATCCCATGCCGTTCGACCCCGCCATCGATCCTGCGCTTGAGGGCGAATTCGAGATCACGCTGAAGGACGGCAGAACCGTGAAGGTCAAGCCGGTATGGGAGCACTACAAAGCCCGCGCCGCCGAGTACAAGCCCGAGGTCGCTGCCGAGATCACCGGCATCCCCGCCTCCGAGATCGAAGCGGCCGCCACGGCCTACGGCACGCGCATCGACCCGTCCACCGGCTACGGCAACGGCGGCATCCAGTACATGCTGGCCGTCGAGCACTTCTGCAGCGCCATCCAGAACTGCCGCGCCTTCGACAACCTCGTAGGCATCACCGGCAACATGGACACTCCGGGCGGCAACCGCGGACCGACCATCGTCCCCATCGACGGCGACCTCCAAGGCTTCAGCGCCTGGGCGCCGGGCGCCTCCACCCCTCCGGCGGAAGTCAACCTCAAGCAGATCGGCATCGACAAGTTCCCGCTGATCGGCTGGTGGCAGTACTGGTGCGACAGCCACTCGCTGTGGGATGCCGTCATCACGGGCGACCCCTACCCGGTGCGCGCCCTCTGGAACGAGTCCGGCAACTTCATGAGCCAGACGAACACCACGCGCGCCTGGGAGGCCCTGTGCTCGCTTGACTTCTACGTGGACCTCAACCTGTGGCACACGCCGCAGAACGACACCGCCGACATCATCCTGCCGGTGGCCCATTGGATCGAGCTCAACTCGCCGCGCGCCAGCCAAGGTTCCGCCGGCGCCATGGGCGCCACGGTCAAGTGCGTGCAGCCGCCCGCGGAAGCCAAGTACGATCCCGAGATCGTCATGGACCTCGCCCGCCGCATGAACTGGAAGTGGACCGACGAGCCGGGCAACGAGTGGCCCGACATCAACTGGCAGCTGGACGACTCCATCAAGCTGCTCACCGACGACGAGCTGACCTACACCACGTGGCACGTCGAGAACGGCAAGCCCACGTTCGAGCGCCACGGCGTTCCGATGGCCGAGGTCACGCCCAAGTACAAGACGTGGGACGAGTACGTCAAGGCCTTCCAGGAGCATGGCTGGTGGCAGGCGAAGGACATCGAGCCGCGCAACTGGGGCACGTACCGCCGCTACCAGACCGGCGCGATGCGCGCACGCGACCGCGTGTGGGGCCGCCTCGACTACACGGCCGGCAAGGGCATCGGCGACTGGAAGCCGGGCTGGTTCACCCCGACGATGAAGCAGGAGATCTGGTCCACCGTCATGGAATCGCACCATCCCGACCATCCCGAGTGGAGGCTTCCCACCTACACCGAGCCGCCCCACGGACCGAAGGATGGCGACCGCATCAAGGAGTACCCGCTGACCGCCACCACCGGCCGTCGCATCCCGGTGTACTTCCACTCCGAGCATCGTCAGCTGCCCTGGTGCCGCGAGCTGTGGCCCGTGCCGCGCGTGGAGATCAACCCGAAGACGGCCGCCGAGTACGGCATCGAGCAGGGCGACTGGGTGTGGATCGAAACCGAATGGGGCAAGATCCGCGAAGTGGCCGACCTGTACTACGGCGTGAAGGAAGACGTCATCAACCTCGAGCACACGTGGTGGTACCCCGAGGTGAAGGACGCCGGCCACGGCTGGCAGTTCTCCCAGGTGAACCAGCTGATCGACCACTACGCCCAGGATCCGCACTCCGGCACGTCCAACCTGCGCGCCTACCAGGTGAAGATCTACAAGGCCACGCCCGAGAACTCGCCGTTCAACAACCCCGTGCCGTGCGACTCCACCGGCACGCCCATCATCCATACCTCCGACGACCCCCGTCTGAAGGAATGGCTGCCTACCTACGAAGGGAGGGAGTAAACCATGACGAAGGCTATCATCACCGACCTCAACCGGTGCGTGGGCTGCCTGGCGTGCTCGGTCGCCTGCAAGGCGGTCAACAACGTGCCCATCGGCAGCTACTGGAACAAAGTGGTGCGCGTGGGGCCGAACCCCATCCCGGGCGGATCGGGGCAGTATCCCGACGTGTACATGTACTTCCTGCCCATCAGCTGCCAGCACTGCGAGAACCCCGAGTGCGTGAAGGTGTGCCCCACCGAGGCGTCGCACGTGGCCGAGGACGGCTCCATCCAGATCGACAAGGAGAAGTGCATCGGCTGCCAGTTCTGCGTCATGGCCTGCCCCTACGGCGTCCGCTACCTCAACGAGGAGGAGAAGGTCGTCGAGAAGTGCACGCTGTGCGAGCAGAAGCTGTCGCAGGGCGAGCTGCCCCAGTGCGTCAGCCAGTGCGGCGGCAACGCCCGCTGGATCGGCGACACCGAGGCCGGCTACGAGTCGTTCGAGGGCTCCGAGGACCCGCTGGGCAAGCGCCGCAAGATGGTGGAGTTCCTGGAGCCGTTCACCGACGCCGACGTGCACAAGCTGCCCGACGTGGGCAACAAGCCGTCGTACTCCTACATCCTACGCGACCATCACTGGGAAGGAGGTGATGAGTAATGGAAACGCAGTGGCCTCTCGTCATCTTCACGCTGTTCGTATGCTTGACCTGCGGCACGCTGGGCGGCATGTCCATCCTGGCGCTCAAGGGCCAGGGCAGGAACCTGCAGATGACCGCGCTCATCACGTCCGCCGTCTCGCTGGTGGTAGGCGGCATCGGAGCCTTCCTGCACCTCGAGCACTGGGAGCGCATCTTCAACGGCTTCGGGCACATCACGTCGGGCATCACCCAGGAGCTCATCGGATGCGTGGCGCTGGCCATCGTCATCGTCGCATGGTTCGTGGTCCTTCGAGGCGGCAAGCCCGTTCCCAAGGCGCTGGCCTGGGCGACCCTCGCGGTTGCCGTGCTCATGGTGGTCGCCACCGCGCACTCCTACCTCATGCCGGCCCGTCCCGCGTGGGGCCTGGCGCTCGTGGCGTTCTATCTGGGCAACGCGTGCCTCCTGGGCGCCGCGGCCGTCTGGCTGATCTCCATCCTGAAGAAGGACGAGGCCGTCGAGGCGACGGGCATCCAGCTGACGTTCATCGCCGCCCTCGTGCAGATCGTGGCCGACGTGGTGTTCGTCATCGCCTGCGCCATGGCGAAGATCGCGCAATTCGGCTACTACGCCGACCCGACATCGATGACCACGGCCCCCACGCACGTCGACAGCCTGATGACCGTCATGGTGTCCGGCGCGGGAGCGCCCATGTTCTGGGGCTCCATCGTCTCCGTGATCGTGGCTGCGGCCTGCGCCTTCGTGGCGAAGAAGAAGGTGGGCGCCTCCAAGACGCTCATGGTCGTCGCCGCCATCGGCGCGCTGGCCACCTCCGTGATGTTTCGCGTGCTGATCTACCAGCTGGGCTACCCAGTGGTCCTGATGTACTAACCGCACGACGCCCGGCATCTTCGGATGCCGGGCGGCACCCCGGTCGCGTTCCGGGAAGGAAACTGCAGCCTTCCCGAAACCGATCGAGGCAAGCGGGGCGATCCCCCTCCCCCGGCCCCGCTTGCCTCGATCTTGCGCCGCCGTCCCCTCCCCTCATGCGGCGCACCAGATCGACCCATCGGCCCGGCCGTCCGCCCCTCCCCCTATCGCGGACCGCCGGGCATCTTCATGCCCCGATCCCGACCATCTCCTCTTTTCCCGTTCACGTCGTCGGAAAAGCCGGCGCGGATGCCTCGTGGGCGTCCGCACACGGACGAACAACCGGAGGCCATGGCATCATTTTGCGCTTGCCGAACCCAACCCGTCGTCGAAGCCCTACAATGGATCAAAGAGCTTGAGACAGGAGATCCGATGCCGGGCAGCCGACGAAAAAGCGCCTCGACGCAGGGCCATACGTATGTCATCGACCAATCGTATCGCGTCGTGTATCTCGACCGTGCGGCCCGTCGCGTATTCCCCGGTGGACGAGTGGGCGAACTCTGCTACGAATGCTTCCGCGGGCAAAGCGAACCGTGCAAGGACTGCCCCTGGAACGCCGAGTCGAACGAGCACGCGACGCAAAGCGTCATCTACAGCGCGCGCACGGGAAGTTGGTACGAGATAACCTGCCTCGAGCTGGACTGGTTCAACGAAGGCCCCTGCGTGCTGTTCTCCGGCCATCCCGTCGACGAGCACAGCCGCAGCTTGTTCACGTCGTTGAGCGAGCCGTCATCTTACGATGAGCTGTTCGAACTCAACCTCACCGACGATGCATACAAGATTCTCTACCATGAGCCCGGAAAATTCACGACGCCTCCGCTCGAGGGACGCATCAGCGACATGTTCCCCGACGTGCGCGACCGCATGATCCACCCCGAAGACCGCGATCGCTTCCATGCGTTCTGGGATTTCGACACGTTGCTCGACCGCATCGAACAAGCAGGCGGCGCACTGCGCGGAGAGTTCCGCAAGCACCTCGAATCGGGGGCATGGAGCTGGACGTCGCTGACCGTGGCACCCGTCAAGCGCGGCGGAAGCGGCGAGCGCGTGGTCATGTGCTTCATCGCGGACATCGAAGAAGAGATGCAGCGACGCACGGATCAGGCAGAACGCTCGCAAATCCAGCTATTGCGCGAACGCGACCAGCTGACCGGCCTGTACAATGCGGCTACGTTTTACGACAAAGCCGAACGCCTGGTAGCCGACATGCCCGACATCGCGTACGATGCAGCGTACATCGACATCGAGCACTTCAAAATATACAACGAGTGGCATGGGCGCGAAGCAGGCGACGCCATCTTGCGCGCCATCGCCTCGCGTATCGGGGAGATCGCCCGTAAGCACGGCGGCATAGCCGGCTACCTGGGCGGCGACGATTTCACGCTGCTGCTGCCTCACGGCCTGATCGACGAAAAACGCGTGGAAAGCGAGCTGAAGAAGGAGCCGTTCGATTCCGAGGACACCATCGGGTTCCAGCCCGCTTTCGGAGTGTGCGCCATCGACAGCCCGGACGTGTCCGTAGTCACCGCCTGCGACCATGCGATGATCGCCATGAACTCCGTCAAAGGCGCCTACACCAAGCGCATCGCCTGGTACGAAGCCGAGATGACCGAGGAGATGGAGACCGAGGCGAAGATCCTGCTCGAGGTGAAGCGCGCGCTGACGAACCATGAGTTCGTGCTGCACTGGCAACCGCAATGCAACACGCGCACCGAGCGCATCGTGGGCCTCGAAGCCCTCGTGCGCTGGCAGCACCCTTCGCGCGGCATCGTCATGCCGGGCGCGTTCATCCCCGTGCTCGAGCGCAACAACTTCATCGCCAGCCTCGATCTGTACGTATGGGAGGAAGCGTGCCGCCATATCCGTTCATGGATTGATCGCGGCGGTGTGCCCATTCCCGTATCGGTGAACATCTCCCGGGCCGACCTGTACGCCATCGACGTGGTCGAAGCGCTGGAAGGCCTGGTCTCAAGATACGACCTCGACCATCGCCTGCTAGAGCTCGAAATCACCGAAAGCGCGTACGCAGAAGACGAGAAAATGGCCGATGCGGTCGCCCGTCTCAAAGGACTCGGCTTCACCATCCTCATGGACGATTTCGGCAGCGGTTATTCCTCGCTCAACATGCTGAAGGACATCACGGTCGACATCTTGAAAATCGACATGGGATTCCTCGCTCGACAGGATCAGTCTCAACGCAGCGAAAGCATCCTTGAGGCCATCGTGTCCATGGCTCGATTCATGGATCTGCGTATCATCGCCGAGGGCGCCGAGACGAAGGAGCAGGTGGACTTCCTGCAAGGCATAGGTTGCGATTACGCGCAGGGCTACTACTTTTACCGTCCCATGTCTACCGAGGCGCTCGAGCAACTGCTGTCGCAGGACGGCATCGTGGACTACCGAGGCGTGTTGAACCCCAGCATGGAGCTCATCGACGTGAACGCGCTGCTGCACGACGACATGGTAAGCCGCGCTGCTGTAAACAACCTGATCGGCGGCTTAGCCGTGTACGCCGTGTACGCCGACCGTTTCGAGCTGCTGCAAGTGAACAACGAGTACTACCACGTCACCGGATGCAACTCGATCGATCTGCGCGAACGACAGAACCGGATCTCGCGCCAAGTGCACCCCGACGATCTGCCCCTCGTACAAAGCATGTTTGCCGAAGCGTACGAGCGCCCCGTCACGGGAGCCGAAGCCACCTTTCGTCGGTACCGACTGAACGGCGAGATCATGTGGATGCGCATGCGCGCCTTCTTCCTGCGCCGCGAGCAAGACCGCACCATCTTCTTCGCCTCGCTGGCGGACGTGACCGAGCAGAAACAGCAGGAAGACGAGCTGCGCGAGTCGCAGGCGGTGCTCGAATTGGAAGACGAGGTCCTGCATCGCATCATTCAGCAATCGGATCTGAACGTGTGGGTGTACGACATCGCTTCCGACCGACTGTCGTTCCAGAACCTCTCGTCGAACGGCATCGCCTCCCTTTTGGCCGCCTCGGCGGACGAGGAGGACACCGCCAGCCTGGGCGACGACGTGAGCAATGTCCTGCGGAGGCTGTCGCGCGAAACGTTATGGGGCAGACCTGCCTCTCGCACGATCAAGGTATGGTCGAATACGGGAGAGCCGCTGACGCTGCATATAGAACGCGAGATCGTGCCAGACGCGAACGGCAAGCCCGCCCGCGTCATCGGCTACCTGGAAGATCCTTTGAACGATTCGCGGGCGAAACTGACGCGCTCGGACGACAACCGGCTGCTCGACATCCTCAAGGGCGCCGCGGTGGATCACTGGTATATCAACGTGAACACGAAGAGCTTCCTCAACTCGGCCGATCGCCGCGCATGGCGCTATTGGGCCGGAATCTCGCTGGACGACTGGTCGAGCAGCATGCTCGAAGACCGCCTTGGCAAATACATCGGCCCAAGCCAGGACGCAGAAGCCATCGAGAACTTCCTCGATTTCGACGACATGCTGCAGCGTTTCGCCGACGGAGAGCGCAACGACTCCCTCGAGTACCGACTCGGCGAAAACGACGATGAACGCTGGATGGAGCTGAGCTACCGCATGGTGCAGCTCGAGGAAGACGGCTACGTGTACGCCTATCTGTCGGTCACCGACATCGACGAGCGCAAGCGTCGCGAGCTCGATCTGGAGGACAAGGCCGAGCACGACGCGCTGACCGGCCTGCTGAACCGCCAAAGCGCCTCGGTGCGCATGGCCAACGCGCTGGAGCGCACGCTGCAGCGCGGTTACCGCGGCGCGTTCGCCATCATCGACCTCGACGACTTCAAGCAGGTGAACGACCGCTACGGCCACCTGTCGGGTGACACGGTGCTGGCCGACGTGGCGCAGCATTTGTGCGGTGCGTTCAGGAAGGGCGACCTTATCTGCCGCTGGGGCGGCGACGAGTTCGTCGTGTACTGCGAGGACATGGAGCGCGACGATATCGAGAGGCGCCTGGTCGAGCTGTCGGAAGGCCCTTGGAACGCGACGCTGCCCGACAACCGCGTGATCGAGCTGTCGGTGTCGACCGGCATCGCCATGGTGCCGCAGGACGGCATCGCGTTCAAGACGGTGTACGAGCGCGCCGATCGCGCGCTGTATCGAGCGAAATCGAAGGGCAAGGCGCACTTCTGCTTCTTCGAGGCGGACAAGGACTCCTAGGCTTATACGCCCAGACCCACCGTCATGTGCATCATGTAGAACGCGAACCGCATGACGAATATGCCGGCCAGCACGAGCACGGCAGCTCCCGCCGCGCGCCCGACCGACAGCCGAACCCGTCGAGGCCACAATTCGACGGCGTCCAGGCCAATGCCCGCCATGCCAAGCACGCCGAACGCGCATACCATCAAACCGTACGAGGGCACCAGTTCCGCCGCCGTAAGATACGAGTTCTCGATCGAGGCCAAATCCGCACCCTGCATGCCGAACGTCACCACGTTCACGGCCAACGCCGCAGCGGCCACCATCGTCAGCGCGCGTCCCATACGGCCTTCAACCGGCTCGTAGCCCGCGGCGCGCAGCCCTGCGATGGCGAGTATCGGGCCGCCCACCAGCGCGTTCAGCATCAAATTGAGCGGCACGTACACCGTGTACCACGACACTATGGTGTCGGCGGCATAGGCGCAGCCCACCGCAGCCACGAACACCGCGCCCGCCAGCATGGCCAGAACGAGCCACGCTCGCTGTAACTGCGGTTTGGGATGCTCGACGAAGTTGTACAGCCAATACAATCCGGCCAGCGCCAGAAACACCACCGCGCAGAACACCTCGGTGGACAAGGGGCTGCGTCCCACCCCAAGGAACACGTACAGCGCGTTAGCGGGGTTGCCCAGGTGGGTGGCCGAGGCGACGAGACCCACCATGGCAACCACGAGGGGCAGCCCCAAGAACACGTTGAGCCGCTGACGCAGGGCAACGGACGCGCCGCGCCCCAGCACGGGAAGCCCCATACAGATGAACGCAACCACGCCCGACGGTGCCAACGTCGTGAACAGCACGAGCGTAATCTCGCCGAGCGCGGTATCGAATCCTGAAATCATGCAGGCTATCCTAGCGGTAGAACCTCGGGTAGACGACGTCCAGGCCCAACTCGGCCTGAATGCCTTCGAGCGAAGCCTTCGTGAGACGCGCGAGACCTTCATAGAAGGGCTGGCCGGCCGCCTCGATCAGCTGGTCGAGGAAGTGCGACGACCAGGTGAGCAGATGCAGCCGCAGAAACTCGCCTAGATCCTGCGGCTGGTTACGCGCGATCCAGGCCATGAGCACCAGCATGAGGCCCATATGGTCCTCGGGCGTCTTGTCGTCCGCCTGACGCGCGATGCCGTGAGAGCGCATCCACGCGCGCAGCTCCAACGTGGTCGCACCGAACACGACGCATTCGCGATCCGTGTACACCGAGCCCCAAGGCGGCGCGGGCTTCGGCGCGGGACCGATGAACAGGCGGCGGTATTCCCACACCAGGCCGTCGGCGTCGATGCCTTCCGCCAACCCCGAGCGCATGAGATCGAGGTCGCGGCGCGCCTCGGCTTCGTCGACGAACGGCCACTCCACGGCGGCCTGCGCAACGTCGATCGCGGCCATGGCCGCGAAGGCCGGGCCGGCATCGCCCTTCACCGGGTCTTGCAGGTAGAACGGCCCCAGCGTCTCGCCGACGAACGCGATGGCCTCGCGCACATCCTCGGACAGCGGCACGGTTGCTTCTTCGCTCATTCCATGATCTCCTTATCGGTTGCCCGAAATCCAACTTCCAACAGGTTCGCCACGACGCCGTCCTTCGATTCCGCAGGACGGGCATCGGCGGACGGTTTGACGAACAGGTTCGGCACGGTCGCCTCGGGCCGGGGCAACGGCGCGATGGCCGCGCGCTCGCCGAGCTTCTTCATCTCACCGACCGGCCCGAAGTCCAGCGCGCGAGCCGGGCAGGCCTCGACGCACACCGGCTTCTCGCCCGCGGCCACGCGTTCGATACAGCCGTCGCACTTCACCGAGTGCCCCTTTACGCGATCGACGCGCGGAGCGCTATACGGACACGAAAGATGGCAGTATCCGCAGCCGATGCAGTGCCGGTCGTTGACGCTGACCAGCCCGGTCTGCTCGTCTTTGTGCATGGCCTCGGTGGGACACACGCGCACGCACACCGGGTCGTCGCAATGGTTGCACGCCACCGACACGTTGTACGAGAAGCAGGTGGAGCCGAAGGTGCCGTCGCCGTTGCGAACCGTATCGCCTCCCGTGTATTCGAACACGCGGCGGTAGGCGGTGCCGACGTCGAGGTCGTAGGCGTCTTTGCAGGCGAACATGCACGTTTTGCACCCTGAGCAACGCGTTCCATCGAAGAAAAAAGCCTGCTGGGACATGTGGCGACCTCCTCTCGTCAACACGGAACCGCAAGCGCTCCCCCTATCCCAAAAAGCGGGGTACGCTGTATTTTAGCGTACCCCGCCAAGACGTGCTCCTCGCGCCGCAGATTGCCACGAGCCCCTCACGGAGGGAAGAGGGGCCGTGGCGTCGTACGCGAACAGTCCTGCTACGCGACCTCGAGCGGGTTGGCGATTTCCGCCGCGCCCACCGGCTGAGCGTCCGCGGATGCCTTGATAAAGATGTTCGGGGTGGTTTCGGACGGGTCGGGAAGCGGAGCGATGTTGCCGCGCTCGCCCATCTTCGCCATCTCCTCGGCGTCGCCGAAGTCCAGCGCACGAGCCGGGCAGGCCTCGACGCACACCGGCTTCTCGCCCGCGGCCACGCGCTCGGCGCACCCGTTGCAGCGAACCGCCTTCTTCTTCTCCTCGTCCACCTTCGGCGCGTTGTACGGGCACACGATGGCGCACGTTCCGCAGCCGATGCACTTCTCCTCGTCGATGGACATGAGGCCCGTGTCGGCGTCCTTGATGATGGCGCTCTGCGGGCACTTCTCGAAGCAAACCGGAGAATCGCAGTGGTTGCACGACATGGACAGCGGATAGCTGACGCAGGTGGTGCTGAAGGCGCCGTCGGCATCCTTCACGGTGTCGCCGATGGTCACCTCGTACACATGGCGAAACGAGATGCCCAGATCGATGTTCTTGTAGTCCTTGCACGCCATCTGGCAGGTCTTGCACCCCGTGCAGCGCGTGCCGTCAAAGTAGAATGCCTGTTGAGACATGATATATCACCCTTTCTGCGGCTCGTCGCCCTACGCCTTGGTCACCTGGCAGATGTTGCTGTGCTGGGGGTTGCCCTTAGCCAACGGAGACGGACGATGCGTCGTCAGCGTGTTGATGCAGCCGCCCTTGTCAACGCGATCGCCGTACATGTCGGCGTCGTGCCATGCGCCCTGCGAGATGCACACCGTGCCGGGAACCACGCGCGGCGTGACTTTCGCCAGGATCTCGATTTCGCCGAACGCGTTCTTCACGCGGATCTTGTCGCCCTGCTTGATGCTGCGCTCTTTAGCGTCGGCGGGGTTGATCCACGCCTCCTGCGGGTTCACTTCCTTGAGCAGCTCGATGCCGCCCCACGAGGAGTGCGTGCGACCGCGATAGTGGAAGCCGCTGCAGCGCAGAGGGAACTCGTCGGTGGGCACGTCGGTCTCGGTGAAGCCGTGCGTGTACACCGGGATGGGCGAGATGAGGTCTTCCTCGCCAAGCTCCCAGGTGGAAGCGATGCCGGCCAGCGTCTCGGAGTAGATCTCGATCTTGCCGGTGGGAGTGTCCAGCGGGTTGGCCGCCGGGTCGTTGCGGAAGGCCTCGAACGCGATAGTCGCGCCCTTCGGGTTCTTGCGCGTGTAGACGCCCATTTCCATGGCCTCGTCGTACGTCGGCAGTTCGGTGTCCTTCTCGCGCGTCTTCTCGTAGAGCTCCTTGATCCACTCTTCCTGGGTCTTGCCCTCGGTGAACTGCTCCTTCACGCCCATCTTGTCGGCGATGAGGGTCAGGGCGTCGTAGAGGGTCTTGCGCTCGAACTTCGGCGTGGTGCACGGCTGGCCGCTGATCATGTACGCGTTGTCGCCGCCGGTGCCGATCTGCGACACCTGCTCGAAGCGGAACAGGTCGGGCAGCAGGATGTCGGCGTACTTGGCGGAGTCCGTCATGGCCGTCTCCCACACCACGATGAATTCGCACTTGCTCTCGTCGGCCAGGATGTCGTGCGCGTAGTTGATGTCGCCATGCTGGTTCGTCAGGCAGTTGCCGGCGTAGTTCAGCATGCACTTGATGTTCTGGTTGAGCTTGTCCGCGCCCATCACGGCGGAGTTGAGCGCCGTCATCTCGGTGCCGTGGTCGATGGCCTCGGTGAACAGGAAGACGGGGATCTTCGCCTTGATGGGGTTGTCGCCGGCCGGCAGGGACGTCAGGCTGATGGAGAACGAGCCCTCGCGGCAGCCGTTGCTCGTGCCCGGCAGGCCGACCTGGCCGGTCAGCAGCGGCAGCATCATGATGGACCAGCAGTTCAGCTCGCCGTTGCTGCGGCGCTGCGGGCCCCAGCCCTGCACGACGTACAGCGGCTTGGCCTCGCCGATCTCGGCGGCCAGCTCCTTGATGCGGTCGGCGGAGATGCCGCAGATGGGGGCGGCCCACTCGGGGGTCTTCTCCACCATGTCGTAGCCGGTGCCCATGATGTAGTCCTTGTAGGACTTGTTCTGGCCCTTTGCGCTCTCGGGCATGGTGTCCTCGTCGAAGCCGACGCAGTACGTGTCCAGGAACTCCTTGTCCACCTGGTCGTTCGCGATCAGCTCATGCGCGATGGCGGAGCAGAGCGCGGCGTCGGTGCCGGGGTTGATGGGCTGCCACTCGGCGGAACGGCCCATGACGGAATCGTTCATGCGGGGGTCGATGTAGATCATCTTGCCCTTCGTGGTCTCGCGCAGATGCACCCAGTCGTAGTGCGACACGGCGCCGCCCTGGCGCGTCTCGGTCGGGCTCGTGCCGAACGCGAGGATGAGCGCGGCGTCCTCGGCGGCGTTGAGCGTGCTGCCGCTGAAGCCGGATGCGCCGTAGGTGTGGGGCACGATCATTTCCATCTGCATGGCGCTGTAGTCGCCGTACGACCCCAGGAAACCGCCGAGGCAGTTCATGAAACGCGGCAGCGAGCGCGCCGTCGTGGAGCTCACGCCCGTCGCGTAGGGAATGTACACGGACTCGTTGCCGTACTCGTCGATGATGCGCTTGAGCTCGCTGGCGATCGTGTCGACGGCTTCGTCCCACGAGATCTGCTCGAACTTGCCCTCGCCGCGCTTGCCGACGCGCTTCATGGGGTAGTTGATGCGATCGGGGTTGGCGAGCCAGCGGCGATACGTGCGACCGCGCAGGCAGGCGCGCGGCTGAACCTCGTCGAAGCCGGCATCCTTGCTGGTGTAGGTTTCCACCCAGGCGACCTCGTCGTCCTGCACGTGGAACTTCAGGCTGCAACGGCCGGGGCAGTTGATGGCGCAGTGACCCCACGTCGTGGTCTCCTCGACGGCCTGCGTCGCAGCGTCATTGCCCTTCGCGCCGTCGGCGCTCGGCGAGCAGCCGAACAGCGACACGGCACCCGTGCCCATCGCAGCCGCACCCAGGCCGGCCAGCGCCGAGCCCTTCATGAACGTGCGGCGAGACACCTGAGCGTTCTCCAACATGTTCGTCATGGTCCCTCCCTCTTTCCTCTCTCGTCTGGCGCTCCGCTTCCCGGGCGGAACGCCTCGCATTGTGGCACTCCCCCGCGACCGCCGTGTCACATAAAATATGCGAACTTGGAGTTTTACCTGATCACAGGACAGCGCTTTGGTAACGCGTCACCCGTTCTATCTGACATTACCGTTATACTGGTGCGACGGGAACTATGAGCGGGCAACGTGACAAGCCGCGCGCGGGCGCGGTCTCGGGGGAGGATCTTTGAACGCAGCCACCATCGTCAGCATCATGAAGCCGAACATCACCTCGCTCGGCTACGGCTTGTTCTTGGCCATCAACGCCGCGGGCGTATGGGGCGGCGTGTTCCCGTTTCTTCCGATGGAGTTCCAAACCACCGAGATCGTGTTCTGGTTCTTCCTCGCGCAATCGCTCGTGTTCTCGGCAAGCTACTTCGCCAGCGCCTTCGGCGTGTACTTCCTGCCCGGGCCCACGCGGCGCTTCATGGTCATGCTGGCCGCCGCGCCTTACTTCCTTGGCTGGTGTTGCCTCATTGCGGCCATCTACCTGGACGCCTGGGCCCTTCCGCTCGTGGTGGTAGGCGGCGGCCTGCTGGGACTGGGTTCGGCCGGGTTCTTCATGCTGTGGCAGCGGCTGTTCGCCAGCTTCGATGCCGACCACGGCAACCGCGACCTCATCGTGGGCACGGCCTATGCGGCCGTCATGTACTTCGCGCTGTACCTCATACCGCAGGCGGTGACGGCCTACCTCATACCGCTTGTGTTCCTGCCGCTGTTCGGCCTGGCCATTGTTTTGAAAAGCCGCGAGATCGACCGCGACCAGCCCATGTTCGAGGACGTGCCGCGCGACCACCCGCACGTGTACCGCACCGTGGTGCGCGACTACTGGCGCAGCGCGTTCTGCGTGGGAGCGCTCGGGTTCTGCACGGGCATCATGCGCTCGTTGGCCATCGGCGAACCGCAGGTGGGAGCGCTGGTGAACGTGCTGTCCATGGCCGGCTCGCTCGTGGCGGCGGTCACGGTGCTGGTGCTGTGGCAGTTCAAGAACCTGCGCATGAACGTGGTGGGCGCCTACCGCGTGGTGTTCCCGTTCGTCATCACGTCGTTTCTGCTGCTGCCGTTCCTCATGGTGGCGTATGCGCAGTGGCTCGC
>ERZ773103.207-NODE-207-length-63457-cov-13.749140_pt1 | contig 63457 bp, 61 predicted proteins | sample MGYA00511118_ERZ773103 | MGnify/ENA primary metagenome ERZ773103 (study PRJEB29015, sample SAMEA2737821) | human gut metagenome | biome: human gut; feature: human-associated habitat; material: faeces | place: China | collected 2012 ... | reverse complement strand
CAGAGTCAGAGTCAGAGTCAGAGTCAGAGTCAGAGTCAGAGTCAGAGTCAGAGTCAGAGTCAGAACAGGATAATACCGGTGCCGTACCGGCTGATGAGGCCGACAGAGAACAGCCGGAAGAGACCGCTGAAACAGTTTCCCCGGTACAGCGGCTGGCCCAGCTCACTGCCGAACTGGACGCCCTGCATAACGACCGGTTGCTGGTCTCCCCGCACGTCGATAAAAAACAGATTGCGGCGGTGATTGCCGAATGGACCGGCGTGCCGCTCAACCGCCTGTCGCAGAATGAAATGTCGGTCATCACCGACCTGCCGAAATTGCTGGGCGACACCATCAAAGGCCAAGACCTGGCGATTGCCAGCCTGCATAAGCATCTACTGACCGCACGCGCCGACCTGCGTCTTCCGGGACGCCCGCTCGGTGCGTTCCTGCTGGCTGGCCCCAGCGGTGTGGGTAAAACCGAAACCGTCCTGCAACTGGCAGAGCTGCTCTACGGCGGTCGCCAGTACCTGACCACCATCAATATGTCCGAATTCCAGGAGAAACACACCGTCTCGCGGCTGATTGGTTCGCCTCCGGGCTACGTTGGCTACGGTGAAGGCGGCGTACTGACCGAAGCGATTCGCCAGAAACCCTACTCGGTAGTACTGCTTGATGAAGTGGAAAAAGCGCACCCGGATGTGCTCAACCTGTTCTACCAGTCGTTCGATAAGGGCGAAATGGCAGACGGTGAAGGCCGCCTGATTGACTGCAAAAATATCGTCTTCTTCCTGACGTCCAACCTCGGCTACCAGGTAATAGTCGAGCACGCCGATGACCCGGAAACCATGCAGGAAGAACTGTATCCGGTGCTGGCCGACTTCTTCAAACCTGCCCTGCTGGCGCGTATGGAAGTGGTGCCGTATCTGCCGCTGTCGAAAGAGACGCTCGCCACCATTATCGCCGGAAAACTGGCCCGTCTGGATAACGTGCTGCGCAGTCGCTTTGGTGCAGAAGTGGTCATTGAACCGGAAGTGACGGACGAAATCATGAGCCGCGTCACCCGCGCGGAAAACGGCGCGAGGATGCTGGAATCGGTCATCGATGGCGACATGCTACCGCCGCTCTCGCTGCTGCTGTTGCAGAAAATGGCGGCTAACACGGCGATTGCCCGGATTCGGTTGTCGGCGGTGGACGACGCATTTACGGCAGACATGGAAGATGCTCAGAACGACGAGTCCGTCACAAAGGATGAAACGGTTTTATGAGCAGGTTGCGCGTTTTCCGGCAGACAGGATGGTTTATCGCGGGCCTGATGACGGGCTTACCCGCCACTGCCGCGCCCGCAGAAACATCGTCAATGGCCGGTGTGGCGGTCGCCGTCGCCACCACGACCCCGCCGGATGCGACAGCCACGTCACAGGCCATGCAGTCCTGTCGGCGGGAGTCCGCGGCGCTGGAGCGGCTTGACTGCTATGACCGCCTGCTGGCACCGCTGTCCCCGTCAGGGTTTGACGGGGCGCTGGTCAAAGCCGGTTTTGTGGGCGAGGCCTGGACCCGCGCCACAGAGCTGGAAAAACGCCGCGAGGGCAACACCACAGAACTGCTGGTGACGCAGGTGCCGGGGGAGCGCCCGACGGTGGTGATAACCACCCCGGCTATCGGCCATGTTCCGCCGCGCCCGGTGCTGATGTTCAGTTGCGTGGACAATATCACCCGGATGCAGGTGGCGCTGATGCACCCTCTGGATGTCCATGATATCGCCGTCACTCTGAATGCCGACAGCCGGGCATTGCGTAGCCACTGGTTTGTGCGCGAGAACGGCACCCTGCTGGAGTCCAGCCGGGGGCTGTCCGGGATTGATGAAATTAAGCAACTGTTCGGCGCAAAAACGCTGACAGTGGATACCGGCGCAGATAACGCCGCAGGAAAGCTGACCTTTAACATTGACGGGCTGGCAAGGGCGATTGCCCCCCTGCGCGTTGCCTGCCACTGGGCGGGAGAATAAAAATATGGCAATGGACTTACGCGATCCGAATGTCTGGATAACGCACCTGCTGGAAAACCTGCCGGAAGAAAAACTGGCATCGGCGCTGAAAGATGACAACCCGGACTGGGAGTATATCGACGGCGAAATCGTCAAACTGGGATCTCTGGCCCACAGTCAACTGGATATCCCGGAACTCCAGCGCCGGGGGCTGGTCATTCTGGCTTCGGAGAGTAAGGACTTTCGTCTGCTGGCGCATCTGCTGAGAACCCTGCAACACGCCGGTGATCCTCATCTCGCATTGCGCCTGCTGGCGCTGTATGTGGAGCATTACTGGTCGGTGGCTGCGCCGCAGAATATGGCACATAAAAAACGCTTTGCCAGCCAGGTCATTAAACGCTTCGAAACAGGTATTGAAGGCTTTTCACAGAACGCCGCCACAGCGCAGCGCGACGCGCTGTCAGGGGAACTGGCGAAACTGGCGCAGTGCTGGCAGTCACATAACGCCCCGGAACTGGCACTGGCTACCGATGATCTTTTTGCCCTGTACCAGCGTGCGTTTAATCGTGCGGCACCGGCTCCTGCCCCCACTCCAGCGGCCTCCGATAGTTCACGACAGACCACCGCCACGTCTGAAAGCGGCGTGACGCAACCCAGTGCTCCGGCTCCCCAAATCGCCATCGACAGTCACGACGACAAAGCCTGGCGCGACACGCTGTTAAAAGTGGCGGCTATTTTATGTGAACGCCAGCCGGACTCGCCGCAGGGCTATCGCCTGCGCCGCCATGCCCTGTGGCAATCCATCACCAGTACACCCCAGGCGGAAAGCGATGGACGTACCCCATTGGCTGCGGTCTCTGCCGATATGGTGGCGGATTACCAGTCCCGGCTTGCCAGCGCGGATATGGCGCTGTGGCAGCAGGTTGAGAAAAGCGTATTGCTGGCTCCTTACTGGCTGGACGGTCACTGTCTTTCTGCACAGACGGCACTGCGTCTGGGTTACAAACAGGTGGCAGACACCATCCGCGATGAGGTCATCCGCTTCCTTGAGCGTCTGCCCCAGCTTACCGGGCTGCTGTTTAATGACCGCACACCGTTTCTCAGTGAGCAGACGAAACAATGGCTGGCAGCTTCGCCCGACGGCAAAGTTGCACCGGTTGCGCAAATCGGTGAGGAATCGCAGGCAGCCAGAGCCTGTTTTGCTGGGCAGGGTCTGGAGGCGGCGCTGCGATATCTGGACATGCTACCCGAAGGCGATCCCCGCGATCAGTTTCACCGCCAGTACCTTGCCGCACAGTTGACGGAGGAGGCGGGGCTGATACAGCTTGCGCAGCAACAGTACCGGATGTTGTTGATGATAGGGAGTCAGATGATGGTGTCTGACTGGGAGCCATCATTACTTACGCAGCTTGAACAAAAATTCACGGCAGAACAATAAAAGAGAACAGGAGTTTTTGTGTTCAGATTACCAACACCCCGACTACTCAGCGGACTCAAATCAGCCCTACGCCCGGCGATGCCCCGGTTTAAAGTCTCCGCTTTCTGGCTGCTGATACTGGCGTGGATTTTTCTGCTGGTATGGATCTGGTGGAAAGGCCCGACGTGGACGCTGTATGAAGAACAGTGGCTCAAACCACTGGCGAACCGCTGGCTGGCAACGGCGGCATGGGGGATTATCGCCCTAGTGTGGCTTACCGTCCGGGTGATGAAGCGCCTGCAACAGCTTGAAAAAATGCAAAAGCAGCAGCGCGAGGAGGCCATTGATCCGCTCAGTGTGGAGCTGAACGCCCAGCAGCGTTACCTTGACCGCTGGCTGCTGCGCCTGCAACGCCATCTCGACAACCGCCGTTTCCTGTGGCAGTTGCCGTGGTATATGGTCATCGGCCCGGCGGGCAGTGGCAAAACGACACTGCTGCGCGAGGGTTTTCCGTCCGACATTATTTATGCCCCGGAGGGCGCACGCGGCGCAGAACAACGCCTGTATCTCACGCCCCATGTCGGTAAACAGGCGGTGATCTTTGATATCGACGGCACACTCTGCGCTCCCGCTGATGCGGATATCCTGCATCGCCGTCTGTGGGAACATGCCCTCGGCTGGCTGAAAGAAAAGCGCGCGCGCCAGTCGCTGAACGGGATTATTCTGACACTCGATTTACCCGATCTGCTTACCGCAGACAAACGCCGCCGCGAACATCTGTTACAGACGCTGCGCAGCCGCTTGCAGGATATACGCCAGCATCTTCACTGCCAGTTACCGGTTTACGTGGTACTCACCCGGCTTGATTTATTGCAGGGTTTTGCCGCCCTGTTCCAGTCACTGAACAGACAGGATCGCGATGCAATTCTAGGGGTCACGTTCACCCGCCGCGCCCATGAAAATGATGACTGGCGAACAGAGTTGAATGCTTTCTGGCAGACATGGGTGGATCGAATGAACCTAGCGTTGCCGGATCTGATGGTCGCTCAGACTCACACCCGCGCGTCTTTATTTAGTTTTTCCCGCCAGATGCAGGGAAGCCGTGAACCACTGGTGTCACTGCTTGAGGGTCTGCTTGACGGCGAAAATATGAACGTGATGCTGCGTGGCGTCTATCTCACCTCTTCGCTTCAGCGCGGACAGATGGATGATATTTTCACCCAGTCTGCCGCCCGCCAATACCGGCTGGGCAATAACCCACTGGCGTCCTGGCCTCTGGTGGACACCGCACCCTATTTCACCCGTAGCCTGTTCCCGCAGGCGTTACTCGCAGAGCCTAATCTGGCAACGGAGAGCCGCGCCTGGCTGATGCGTTCCCGTCGCCGCCTGACGGTTTTCTCTGCCACTGGCGGCGTGGCGGCACTGCTGCTCATCACCGGCTGGCATCACTATTACAATGGTAACTATCAGTCCGGCATCACCGTGCTTAAGCAGGCCAAAGCCTTTATGGATGTGCCGCCTCCGCAGGGGGAAGATGACTATGGCAACCTGCAACTGCCGCTGCTGAACCCGGTACGCGATGCCACTCTGGCCTACGGTGACTGGGGCGACCGCAGCCGCCTTGCGGAGATGGGATTATATCAGGGGCGACGCATCGGGCCTTATGTGGAACGGACCTACCTGCAACTGCTGGAGCAACGCTATCTTCCGTCGCTGTTTAACGGGCTGGTCAAAGAGATGAACGCCGCGCCACCGGAGAGTGAGGAAAAACTCGCCGTGCTGCGCGTGATGCGAATGCTGGAGGATAAGAGCGGACGTAACAATGAGGTGGTGAAGCAGTATATGGCAAAACGCTGGAGCGAAAAGTTCCACGGCCAGCGCGATATCCAGGCGCAACTGATGTCCCATCTTGACTACGCGCTGGCTCACACAGACTGGCATGCAGAGCGTCAGGCGGGCGACGGTGACGCTATCAGCCGCTGGACGCCGTATGACAAGCCCGTTGTGTCAGCACAGAAAGAACTAAGCAAACTACCTGTCTACCAGCGAGTTTACCAGAGCCTGAAAACGCGGGCGCTGGGCGTTCTTCCTGCCGACCTCAATCTGCGTGACCAGGTAGGGCCAACCTTTGACCAGGTGTTTACATCTGCCGATGACAATAAACTGGTTGTTCCACAGTTTCTTACCCGTTACGGCCTGCAAAGCTATTTTGTAAAACAGCGCGATGAACTGGTTGAACTGACGGCGATGGATTCCTGGGTACTCAACCTCACCCGCAGCGTGAAATACAGTGACGCCGACCGGGCGGAAATCCAGCGCCAGTTGACCGAGCAGTATATCAGCGACTACACCGCCACCTGGCGGGCTGGGATGGACAATCTGAATATCCGCAATTTTGAGTCCATCGGACAACTGACCGGGGCGCTGGAGCAGGTTATCAGCGGTGACCAGCCTTTGCAGCGGGCGCTGACCGTGCTGCGTGACAACACACAACCAGGCGCCTTTTCTGAAAAGCTATCTGCTAAAGAACGGGATGAGGCCCTGGCTGAACCAGACTACCAGTTACTCACCCGCCTTGGGCATGAGTTCGCCCCGGAAAACAGTACCCTGACAGTCCAGAAAGATAAAGAAAGCACGATGCAGGCCGTGTACCTGCAGCTCACCGAGTTACACCGCTACCTGCTGGCGATCCAGAACGCGCCTGTACCTGGGAAATCGGCACTGAAAGCCGTGCAGTTACGGCTTGATCAGAACAGCAGCGATCCCATATTCGCCACCCGCCAGATGTCAAAAACACTGCCTGCTCCGCTCAACCGCTGGGCAGGCAGGCTGGCTGACCAGGCCTGGCATGTGGTGATGGTGGAAGCCGTTCACTATATGGAAGTGGACTGGCGCGACAGCGTGGTGAAACCGTTTAACGAGCAACTGGCAAATAACTATCCGTTTAATCCACATTCTGCACAGGATGCCTCACTGGATGCCTTCGAACGATTCTTTAAACCAGATGGCATACTGGATACCTTCTACCAGCAGAACCTAAAGCTGTTTATCGACAATGACCTGAGTCTGGAGGATGGCGATAACAACGTCATTATTCGCGAAGATATTATTGCGCAACTGGAAACCGCGCAGAAAATCCGTGACATATTCTTCAGCAAACAGAACGGTCTGGGAACATCCTTTGCCGTGGAAACGGTATCGCTTTCCGGCAACAAACGCCGCAGCGTACTGAACCTTGACGGTCAGTTAGTCGATTACAGCCAGGGCCGTAACTATACCGCCCATCTGGTCTGGCCTAACAATATGCGCGAAGGCAACGAAAGCAAACTGACGCTGGTTGGTGCCCGCGGCGGCGCACCGCGCAGTATCAGCTTCAGCGGGCCGTGGGCTCAGTTCCGCCTGTTCGGGGCCGGACAGCTGACCGGAGTACAGGATGGCAACTTTACCGTGCGCTTTAGTGTGGACGGTGGCGCAATGACCTACCGCGTGCATACCGACACGGAAGATAACCCGTTCAGCGGTGGGTTATTCAGCCAGTTTGGCCTGTCAGACACACTGTACTGAGGAGGCAGGGATGAATAGTAACGGACTGACACAAACTATCGTTACCGGCAGTGACCCGCGCGGGCTGCCGGAATTCAGCGCCATCCGCGAGGAAATAAACAAAGCCAGCCATCCGTCACAGCCTGAGCTGAACTGGAAACTGGTGGAGTCGCTGGCGCTGGCGATTTTTAAAGCCAACGGTGTGGATTTACACACCGCCACCTACTATACGCTTGCCCGGACACGGACACAGGGACTGGCGGGATTCTGCGAAGGTGCGGAACTGCTGGCGGCAATGGTAAGCCACGACTGGGATAAATTCTGGCCGCAGGGCGGTCCGGCGCGTACTGAAATGCTGGACTGGTTTAACTCCCGAACCGGCAATATTCTGCGTCAGCAAATCTCCTTTGCGGAACCCGATCTGCCGCTGATCTACCGCACAGAGCGGGCATTGCAGCTTATCTGCGACAAGCTTCAGCAGGTGGAGCTGAAGCGCGTTCCGCGCGTGGAGAATCTGCTCTATTTTATGCAGAACACGCGTAAGCGGCTTGAACCCCAGCCGAAGAGTAACGTTGAAAACGCCGTACAGACCACGGTTAGAACACTGATTTATGCCCCGGAAACAACGGCTTCCTCCACGCCAGAAGCGGTAGTGCCTCCCCTGCCCGACCTGCCTGAGATGAAAGTAGAAGTGCGCAGTCTGTCAGAGAATCCCCCACAGGCCAGTGTGATGAAGCAAGGCAGTACGGTAAGAGGGTTTATCACGGGGATCGCCTGTTCAGTGGCTGTCGCCTCAGCATTGTGGTGGTGGCAGGTCTATCCGGTGCAACAGCAACTGTTACAGGTTAACGACACCGCGCAGGGCGCAGCAACGGTGTGGATGGCCTCACCTGAACTAGAAAACTATGAGCGCAGGCTGCAACAGCTTCTTGGCGTCTCCCCGGTACAACCGCTGGAAACCGGGATGCAGATGATGCGTGTTGCCGACAGTCGCTGGCCGGAAAGCCTGCAGCAGCAGCAGGCCTCGACACATTGGAATGAAGCACTCAAAACCCGCGCACAGAGTAGCCCGCAGTTGCGTGGCTGGTTGCAGACCCGTCAGGACTTACATGCTTTTGCAGATCTCGTGATGCGGCGCGAGAAAGAGGGACTAACCCTTTCCTATATCAAAAATGTCATCTGGCAGGCGGAGCGGGGACTGGGGCAGGAAACACCCGTTGAGTCTCTGTTGACGCAGTACCAGGATACCCGTGCGCAGAAGCAGAATATAGATGCGCTGGAAAAACAAATTAATGAGCGACTCGAAGGCGTGTTAATCCGCTGGCTGCTGCTGAAGAATAACGTCATGCCAGAGGCGGCAACCGGGACCACGGCCGAAAAATAATTATTTAATTAAAGGAGATTATCATGGCAAATATGAGTTATTTATCTTTGAGTGGAGAGACACAAGGGCTGATTTCAGCAGGTTGCTCAACGCTTGATTCTGTCGGAAACAAAGCACAGCCAGAACATAAAGATCAGATCATGGTTTATGCGTTAATGCATTCCATCTCAAGAAGTCAAAATGTCAATCATCATGAATTAATTATCACCAAACCGGTTGATAAATCCTCACCATTGCTGGCAAAAGCACTTAGTGACAATGAAAAAATGGTAACATGTGAATTTATACTCTACCGAACCAGTAAAGCGGGTATTTACCAGCCTTATTATAAAATAAACCTGTCAAAAGCCCGAATATCAAGTATTGATTTTGTCACACCGCATGCTGTCCTGGAAAAAGAACTGGAGCCACAGGAGAGAATTGCCTTTATTTATGAAGATATTTCCTGGGAGCATACGTTAGCCGGTACGAATGCAATGAGTAAATGGCAGGATCGTGTACAGTAATTTACTGTAATAACATAATAAATTACTATTGCGGAGAGATATAATGGCTGGTTTAAGGAATAATAACAACACACAGAATGCACAGTGGGCTGATTATGTGGGTGACATTCTTCGGGGGGCTCAACCGATAAACCAGCTAGTACCTCAGCACCCTTATCTTAACGACGTCCCACTCATTGATGAATTAAGGCGTCAGAACACTCATCATGTTATTCTCTTGACACTTGATGTTGCAAAAAAAATACTCAGCTCAATAACATCATTTGATTACATTCATTTTATCACTACACATCCTTCAGGTATAAAAGATACACTCGCTTGGTTAGTTAACGCGGGTAAATTAATGACTGAGTTTGATGGAAATGGGAAAATTATATTTAACTTTAATACCTTAAAGTATACAAAAGCAAGTTACTTTGAAATACTTGGAGAGAAATATATAAAAATTACAACATCCAGCCCCTGGCTTTTAGAAAAGCTCGGTAAATATATTTTCTCTTCACGAGCGCCTCAAGTTCTGGAACTCGCTATTGGCTGGCGAGGAGCTTTATCTGAATCAATAAAAGGAGTTAAGTTCTGTATCTGGTTTTCAGTAGCCTGGAGAACCATAGAATTTATTATGAGTTCAGAGCGAGATCTGGTTAATTTTCTTGGTGATTTTTCAATGGATGTGGCCAAAGCAGTGATTGCAGGCGGTGTTGCAACTGCTATTGGAAGCCTGGCTTCTTTTGCCTGTCTTAGTTTTGGCCTTCCAGTAATTCTTGTAGGAGGAGCAATTTTACTTACAGGGATAGTGTGTACAGTTGTTTTAAATGAAATCGATGCTCAATACCATTTATCAGAAAAATTAAAAGATGCAATTAGAGATGGACTAAAACGGCAACAGGAACTTGATAAATGGAAAAGGGAAAACATGACTCCATTTATGTATGTTCTTAACACTCCCCCCGTGATATGAGGATTAACTATGCGTTTACATGTTAAATTGAAAGAGTTTTTTTCGATGTTTTTTATAGCCATATTATTTTTCCCTGCATTCAATGCTTCTTTATTTTTTACCGGAATTAAACCTCTATATTCAATAATAAAAGGCTCCACGGAAATATTTTATGATTGGAGAATGTTGATTCTATGCTTCGGTTTCATATCGTTTTCCTTGTTAAATATTCATGTAATTTTACTAACAATAATAAAATCATTCTTAATAAAAAAAACAAAGGTAATCAATTTCGCCACAGACATAACAATACAGCTAACTCTTATATTTTTACTAATAGCTATCGTAATAGCACCTTTAATAGCTCCTTTTGTCACAGGATATGTCAATGCTAATTATCACCCCTGCGGTAATAACACGGGGATTTTCCCAGGAGCAATCTATATTAAAAATGGCATAAAATGTAATAATGAACATATTTCTCGCAAGGAAGATTAAGCAGTTAAATAATTAAATATTCTAAAACAAACAGTTTTTAACGCCGGATTCCATGTCCTTTCTTGCACTGTCTTTGTCAGGAACAATTTCTTATGCAAAGAATTTTGTATTATTGCCGCCAGAAATTCCTGGCGGCAGATATAATTTATTATTGATAGCGGTTAACCAAATCTTTTACCATCGCTTTATAGGTCTTTTGCTTAAGTTGTATGATTTGCTGCTCTGTCATATCAGTCGTACTGGCTTCATTCTTGCCGGGAAATGGTGGAAGCACTTTATATTCATAATTCACCGGCGACCAGGCAGCCCACTCACCTGTAGCTACATCCACCAGCGTGAATCGCACCAGATAGCGCAGTGAGATTGTGTTAGTCAGTTTTTCATTTTTATAATCGGACCATACTGTTGATTTCAGTGCAGTGTCATATTTTCCTGTCTGCAACGTATCCTGGTAAACAATAATCGCTTTCTGATGGCCTTTTGCCGCCACAAAACGTAATGCCTGCATCCAGTTCATATTTTCAGCACTGGCAACATCCTCGTTCTCATTTTTATCTTTGTTTTTGTTACAAGTCAGAGGCTTTTGTCTGTCCGGGATACCAGAGAATGTGGAAACAGTATAATATTTTCGCATCTCCTCCTGCATAATGGTTTCCGGTGCGCGGTTGCCGGATTGAACAAGTATTACAGGTGAATTAAGGGGAACGCGGAACTCATCTCCATCAAGCGCAGCTTGAATATCCTCCTCGGATACGGCTAGTGTGGTTTCATTACCAAATAAGTCTTTGTCTGTTAGTTGCTGCGGAGCGTTTTTATTAAAATTACTTTGTGTGGTTTGAGCTTTTTTCTTCTTTTCATCAATAAGAGATTCAGAGACACATCCTGCAAGCAGCGAGAATAATACATATATACAACAAACCTTTTTTGAATTCAAAATCGGACACTCCCTCGTCTGTCATAATCATGGTAATGTTTAGCTAACGATTTTTAATTATATACTCCACTTGAATCAGAACAAACAAAAATAATATTAAATATTAATTCATTAAATCAATAGAATAATAAAAATTATAACATGGAAATATATTTAAATTGAATGATTCGCTGGTATTATTAAATATTAATGAATGGTCAATCATATATAATTACCACATTTACAGCATAACAAAATAATTGAACGAAGAAATTGTGGGGTTTAAATACAAAAAAAACCGCAAAATTAAAAATTTTGCGGTTCTCTGAACTCATTTTCATGAGTGAATTTGGCGGAACGGACGTCCGCTTGATATAAATCCGATTTTGTACGTTCCCATCAATAAAACCCGCACATATACAGTAAATCACACCATTCACCGTCCGATGTATGTTAGTCCCATCCAAAGAAAGCTTCAATTAATGGCATACCAGATGGCATACTGAAGACATACTCAGATTTAAAGGAAGCCACCACTTATGGCCTTACTCACGGATACCAAAGCCCGTCATATCAAACCCAATGACAAACCGATTTCGCATGGTGGTGTCACTGGCCTTACACTACATCCCTCTTCCACTAAAGGACGCGGAAAGTGGGTGCTACGCTACGTCAGCCCTGTCACTCAGAAACGACGTAATGCCGGTCTTGGCTCTTACCCTGAAATCGGTATTGCCGAAGCGGCTAAACTCGCGCAAACCATGCGAGAACAATTATCGGCTGGAGATGACCCTCTTGAACTCAAAAAAGCGGAGACGACCAAAATCGTAATTCCGACTTTTGAAGAGGCTGCACGAAAAGTTCATACTGAGTTGCTGCCAGGATGGCGTAACAAAAAGCATGCCCGGCAGTGGATATCTACACTCGAACAGCATGTGTTTCCAGCTATGGGGACCGTTCCTCTTGATGCGATTACACCTGCCAATGTTGCGGATGTTTTGCGTCCTTCGTGGATGACTATCCCCGAAACCGCTGGACGGGTAAAACAACGTATTCATAAAGTAATGCAGTGGGCCTGGGCTCATGGGTTCTGCTCAGCCAATCCTGTTGATGTAGTCGACCACCTCCTTCCCCAGCAGGTCAGCGCCAGTATACGTACTGAACATCAGCCTGCTATGCCCTGGAAAGTCATACCGTTATACATCGCAAGCCGCGTTTACACTGAAGATCGTTACAACGTTACCCGAGGACTACTATTATTTGTCATACTGACAGCATGTCGTTCGGGTGAAGCTCGTGCGATGGAATGGTGCGAAATTGATTTTAAACGCCAGATCTGGACCATCCCACCAGGTCGAATGAAAGGCGGTGTCCGGCACAGAGTACCACTGTCAACTCAGGCGCTTGAGTTGCTTGAACAGATGAGAGGATTACATGAAACGCTGGTATTCCCTTCCCCCAGAAAACAAACCGTTCTCTCTGATATGGTTTTGACATCATTTTTACGCAAAACAAAGGCTATCAGCGATACCCAGGGACGATTTGCGGTCGCACATGGATTTCGCTCCAGTTTTCGTGACTGGTGTAGCGAACAGCATTACCCACATGATTTGGCTGAACGTGCACTGGCTCACACTATCAGGAACAAATCTGAAGCTGCCTACCATCGTACAGATTTGTTAAATGAACGAAGGCCTATGATGCAGGCATGGGGAGATTACGTTATGTCTGCGATCTCCAAGACCTGATAAACAAGCCTTGTCGCAGGGTATGTCTAAACACTCATATAATAGACTTGGGGGAATTTTGTTTACCATTCAGGCTGCACGTGAAGAGGCGAATAGATTTCGAGAACTACTCGAAAAATGCGATCCCTCAACAACATACCTCATCCCTCATGGCTTTCCTGTCATGAGCTGCAAACTTTGCTCAATGCTACTTTCCTTCCACTTTCTGAAATTATGGCCTGATCTGGAATTGAAAGGTGTTTCAGGAGCCACTGGTAAAAATGGCGCGATTACTCACTACTGGCTGGAAGTAGGTGATTACGTTATTGATATCACAGGGGATCAATATAATGTCATCAGCACCAGCAAACTAAACGAAGCTATCGTCAAAAACAGGCCTTTTTTGCCTGTTCACGTTGCTCACAGAAAGGATAGCTATCTCTATAATTTATTTAAAATACAAGGGAGTGAACTCTTAACCTATGGTTTTCCGACAATCGGTAATGATTTTATTGATGAGATGGAATGCGATTATCGCCAGCTTGTCGGGTGAGGGCGAGCAATGCAGACCTGCGCTTATATCGGCAAGTCTGCAACTGAAGTTCTATTTGTCGCTCAAGGGGGGCTGTATTAGCTGGCTTGTGCCAAAGTTGCGATAACCGTCATGGAAGTCTTTACTGTATTCTTTGCTCAGATAGGCTACCCGTAGCAGAAAGTCATAATAATCAGCACTTAACGTTAACGCATCATCCCGAGTGAACCACGCGCTGTGATTCTTCGGAAAATGCGGGAGATAAGCATATTCAGGATAATCAAGCCCAATGGCGCTGCACCAGGCTTTCTGTATCCGGGTCCCCATATTATCAGCGTCAGGCTTTGTATAATCTCCCAGATAGGCATAGGCCTCTCTGTCAAACAGCAGAACCAGATGGTAGTGAGGATGTTCCCCGGTAACACGCTCTCTGGCCCAGATATAGCCGAGTGGCACAGGCTCACCAGGCCTGCCAAAACGCTTGTGTTCTTCCCTTAACCGGCTTTTAAGGGATTCCATAGCCCGAGTAATGGCTTTCTCATCATCCTTCTGAAAGCATATCGGCAAGTCCGGCTCTCCTGGCACATGGGACTGAGCAAACCTCAGGTCAGCGCGTAATGCGAATATCCGGTTATAGTTTTCCAGATAATTAGATATTACAGCCAGCGATCGACGAAGCATATGTCCTGATATTCTCGAATCATATTTACCTTCAGCTTCCTTCTGCAGGAATTCAAACTCTTTCTCAGTTAAACCATAAGGTGATTTCATAATAATACCTTTCAGCAAAATTCATTAGATATTGGGTAGCAAGCTGCTACCCAATTAAGCGTACAGGTTACCCTGCAGGGATTTATTATCTCTGCTGATACTCAGGTTTGATTATTGTGTTGGCATATACCGATATTTAGTGTATTGACGTAAGAGTACCTACCAGCAATGATAAATATAGTACCTACCAGCAATGATAAATATATTACATATACCGACTAATCAATACGGATAATAATCCCACTATCAACAACGAAACCCGCAGCACACTAAGGGTTATGAGATCCATAACCACCTGATAAATCGTAAAAATCACTCTGAAGTTATTCTCTCAGCGGGATGCTACTGATAGCACTACCTCCCCCATGATATTCTGGTATACCTTTCAAAGCCTTGTGTTCTGTATCCAGTTCTGAAGGTGCTATTTCGGAAGCTAGGTATTTGACATAATGCGTTCCGCTTGCGTCTTCCCACAACTGGACTTTCCCTTCATCAGCAAGCTGTTCCAGAACAGGCTCAAGATCAGCTTTTTTTCTGAGCGAACGATGTATATCTTGCATCATGTCACGCCTTAAAAAATCATAAGACCCATTTTTAACAAGATGGTTTTCAAGCCAACTGAGTACTCTTTCAGAATGGGAAGGTCCCCTGACCACATCCATTTTTACAATAAAATGATTAAGGTGCCATTCCGATATTAACAATGCAGCTTCCAGAGTTTCCAGCGTAATAACGGTTGAGTCAGGAGTGATAAACAGCTGCATCACAGCAGCACTCCTCGCGGTATGTTCGCAGTACCGCGCAGCCCAGTCGTTATGATGGTACAGTTTTCCCCCCGGCTGCATCAGACGCTTTACGTCCCTACCAACATCACGCAACCGCTTCTTTGCGTCAGGAGCAAAAGTCATACAGATTCGGGGTTGATTTTTTTTTCTGCGTTCCATCCCGGCAAGTAAATGTTTTTTCTGAATGGCATAAAACTTTTCCAGATCGGACTCATCGCCAGAAACCAGCTCATCAATATCAATCTGTCTGGTGAGTAACGTAAGATCCATAGTTAACGTACGCGCATAAATTCCCGTTGCTCGTATTGCGTTACCCAGTGATTTCAGTGTGCAGTCATGTGGCTCCGGCTGTGTCATTAACAGCATACCAAGCCGGGGATCTTTAATATCTGTGATACCCGTTGACGCACGACTGACCCGATAATCATCACCACACCATAGCGTATTATTAATTGCGATCTTACGGCGCATGATGCTTTCATACAGAGCACTTCCCTCGTCAGAGGTGATACCCAGACTGGAGTATTGCCCCAGCTCTTTCAGAAGGGCTTCCGGCGTGGGATCCGTTACCGTCAGATGCACCCTTACAGGCTTAACCGGTTCATTTCTGAGACATTCATCCAGTTCATTTCTGGCTGTCTCCACTCCCTCTTTCTGGCGTACAGCTTTCTGAAACGATTTCTTAAGGCTCTTACATTCTTCATCCCATAGCACGTGTTGCCGTTCATACTCCTTCAGTCTGACTGAAAACACCTCTGCCAGCTCACGTTCAGTCTGATGAATTTGCGCCATAATGAGCCTGTATACTGTCGTTTTTTTGCTTCCGGACCTTGCCAGTATTATGTGAAAATGCGATACAGGAACGATAATATCATCATCAATTTCAACATCATACATATCCTGGCAGGCCAGAGCCATGCTCCCCTGGAGGGTTGCAAAGATAAGCTCAACCGCCGCGCTGGTTTTGCCATATATGAAAGATATGATTTGTTGAAAAAACGTCAAAATTGCTCTGGTGTTCAGATTAACATGATGATTTTGAGTTTTTTTATGGGTAAGCTTCATTGCATAGTCTCTTTTGAGAAAAAATTAAACGCTTCTGGAGGCAATCCACTCATCAACGGAAGTGGAACGCCATCCAACGGAAGCAGCACCAAGTCTCACGGGTTTTGGAAACGTTTCGTCGTAATACCTGGATTCGGGATTTAGCTTTTCATAGATAGTTGACCGGGACAGACCGACTATCTTCGTAAGTTCTCTCATGCGCAGAATGCGCTGTTGTGGCTCTGATTGTCTGGTGTAAACAGATGACATTTTCGATTCTCCTGTTGGATGTCTCTGGCTGTGGTCGCAATTTTCCACAGGAGCTGAAATACTGTCTCCGTAAAAAAAACAAAACCAACCGCAGGGAGTGACAATGCACACTTTTGCCAGTCTGATGTACGATGTTTATCGGTCTTTTGGCTTATTCAGTAAAGGGAACAGGCGGGCTGCTATACGGGGGGCTGCGACCTTTTCCAGCCATCAGCGCTTTTTCGGTAATCGTGAGGATGAAAGACATCAGGAACAGAAACACTATGATGAAATCATCGGGGTTCTTGATGCAGAACAGGTGTTCAGCACAACTCAACGAAGGGAGATTTTTTACAAATACGAGCAACTTTATAATGCCCTGATGGCTCGCCCCGTCTTTACTGAACTGAGCCGGGAACAAATAAAAAAGCGATATGCTCTGCATATAATCCCCAGATTAATCGCACTTGACATATATAAAACGTACAAAGACGAAAACAAAAACTGTTTTTATCACCATATACACCAGTTCTTGCTGAAAGATTATTGCCCATGCTGGCAGGATAAAAAGAAAGGGGGTTTATCTGCTGTCCAGAAGTATCTGAAAAGTTTAGCAAGAAAACAAAAGTTCTCTCATACAGATTCAGAAAACCTGGCGCCTCTTTTCAAAGTCATTGAAAATATCCGCCCAGGTAATACACAGAAAAAAAGCACGCTGGAAGCATCAATTATAGACTGCATTAAGGCGTATTCTGGCATTGTTGACGATGATACGCTTAACAGCGTCAGAGTCAGTCTTGATAATATAAAAAAAGCCCATTACTCCCTGACCGTACTCCTTAATGTCGAACGAAAACTCCCTGTCATTAACATCATATCACGGTACTACAGAAACTATGTAGACAATGGAATAAAACCCGGAAATATATCAGCAATGTTATGCAGACTACTGTATGAGCCAGAACCCCATGATTTTATCCATCATGATACCATGATTAACTCAATTGCGGATTATTATCATGAGAGAGTAATAAAACCGTTCTCCCTGAATATAAACGAGGAATGTTTACAGAGTATCAGGGCATTAAAAAACATCATTTTCAACTTCAATAATAAAACCATTATCTCCGAAGCACAGTTAACTGACATCGCTGTAAAATTAAAAAAAGAATCCCATAAACAGTTTATTCAACCGTATATTGAACTCTGGAAGGTTATAGATTTAATCAGTAAAGGCGAAACAGAGGAAGCATTTGAGAAAGTCAAAACTATTTCTCTGGACGATTTACCTGCAGGATATCTGGCATCCGCTTTTTTAGTTATCCATATTGCATTACGTATAAAATTTGAGAGAAAAAACATTAAAAATGGTGTTTTCTCATCATCTGTAACATCCATCCTGGAAAATCAGGGGGGGTACGCTGACTATATTCCCGTCAGTCAGGCTTATACAGAAACCCACAGTGACGGTTCTGTGCTGAAAAGTACTCTCCTTTCTGAATCCATTTTATCAGATGCCAACAATCTGACCATCATGCGTTCGGTAAGGATGTATAATAACATGGTCAGGAGAATAAGTGACTGGAATGACCTTGAGCTGGAAGGCATTTATCCTGAGTCTGTTTACGGGCTTCTGGATAAAGTTGATACTATCCTGGGTAAGATACTCAACATTATCTTTTCTAAAAAAATCACTTCCAGTCAGGATTTAGCCTTCATCCTGAAAAATAATGAAATTCTGACCCGAAGTGAACTGAATGATAGCCTTACAGGCATACTGGTTAACTGTCCTCTTTTGGCGTGCGTACGGGACATCGAGAATCTGATAAAATATCTTCGCTGTCCGGGGGAGGAAATAAGAAATATGATTCTTTCAGTTGATAAAAATTTGTGGGATTTGATATATGGAGCCCTGAAGATTCTGGAGGAAGAAAGAAAGATACAGGCGGGAAAAACACAGGGAGGTGGAAGATAAGTGCATATTTTTGCATCTCCCCCCGGCTACAGTGGCTACGCGTAGCCACTGTAGCCGGGGGGCTTACATTGAAAGTAACATTTTACTATTCAGAAAATGCCGGTAAATCAATACCCTGGGTATGCTCCGGCTTTTTTTGTGCTATATCAATACCCGAACCAGGTCACTGCTGCTCCCAGGAGAAAAATTGGTTCGTAGCAATTCGTTTATTACTGGAACAAATCCAATAATTTATAAAACGCTTCGTTAACCACTCTATTTAGTCAATCTAGGCTAGCACCACCCCATGATTATGCCGTGACAAACAACAATACCGGGTAATTTTAAGTGATTATATAAGGTTCATTTGTGCGGTAGAGAGGTTACAACTATAATGTAAGCTCCCCCAGAGCGTCAGTATCAACAGGATAAACAGATTTAACTGCCTCAATATTTTTATTGTCGGATAATACTAGCTTTCACGAATTTGCAGAATATATTTTTGTTAGGTTATTTAACCTCCGCTCTGACGATTCCGGTAGTCCTAGCAGGATAAGAAATTATACCAACTCTACGGTATAAAAATTAATTGACTGAGCATTAATATATTGAACATGGATACACTCGTTTTATCATTAGTTGTAATGATAACAGGCTTGTTCCCGAAGAGTTATTAACTTTCCATGGAAAGCTCATTGCTTCATGCATTATATCCATCTCCAGCAAAAATTGATTTACTCAGGATTAACTTCAGCTATATCCTGGACTGCTCCACTTCCCTGAAAACTGCAAATACGTGCTGGACTGCTACTCTCCAGATTATATCCAAGAGTTCGAAGAGCTGGTTCATCGTCAGAACCATCTGAGCAAACTCGAAATCAAAATTCACGAAGAAGGGGAACAGAATTTCGTCGTTAACCGTAAGTCACCCCGGAACGGGCCTTCTCTGCGGAGGAAGGCCATTTTACTTAAGGCATAAGCGGTAGAGTTGAGTGATAACCCTTCCATAATTTCATTTTCAAACACACAATTTAATTTAGTGTGATTTTTCCACTTTCAGTCATGATAGCGATTGCTTCGTCGATAGTCTGTTTTGTAAAGAGTGAATTCTCTCTACAATCCTTGCGAATAACCTTCCTGTTATTTTGGATTGAAATGTTTTCACACCAGGCTAATGTCTCAGTGGTGTGTTTTTCTTCCATGCTCATGTCCAAAAAAGCAAGTCGGCTATCAAGGGACTGCATGTCTTCAGTGACAGCTGAAGGGGCTGATTCCAAGAGGTCCAAGCGACTTTCAACATCTGCAACCTTGCCTTTAACCTGCGAGACATCTTCTACTAATTTCTCATGTCTATGGATAGCATCAGCCAATGCTCGTGAATTTTGCGCAAGGATTTCTGCCATCTGTGCGAGTGCAGACCCTTTCGCTTCTGGCGGAGGTGGGTAAACGCCATGTTTAGTCAGCGATGGTATGACTTCATGAAATAGCCATTTTTGAAACCGCTTACCCGCCGCACTTCGATCGCTCGACATAACACGATACAAACCAGGTTGGGTGACAAAAATTTCTTTTTGGCCTTCAAACGCACCATTCTCAACATCTGTCGTCATATATTCGTCAGGATCAAGTGCCTGTAATTGGGCCCTGATGATCCCAGCCATCGATTTTACGGTGTAATCTGCATTAATTTCTCTATTTTCTTTATTCAGCGTGATTAAAACATCTCGTAGTGAGATATATAGAATCTCACCAAACATCAACGTTCTTAGATCACTTTCGCCAGTCTCACCGCGGTAACATATCTTGGTCAGGTTACTATTCATTGATCCTCACAGCGTAAAGTATGGGCACATTCAAATCAGTATACTTTATTGTTTTTAATATAAAAAGGCTCAAAAAAGCGAAGCCGTACATCCCCCTGGCTATAAACCCTCCCTGCACGGGAAGGACTGGCTTCTTTATGCAGGGCTTCTATCAGGGCGATTCGCTAGCGTTGACTTTGAACTGCTGAGGTTAGCTCAGAAATCTTTTGAGTAAACCCATCATCTCCTCGGTTCATTATAGTTCCCCAAAGTGCAAAGCTAATCGCTGAGCGAGGGAGCTTCCAGGGACGATCATAAACCTTTGCAGGATATTTCCCGCTACGCACATACTCCAGACGCTCACCAGTACGTTTGATTAGAGCATTGGCAGCCTGCTGCCCTGATATTGGATATCTTTGTTTGTAATCACTGGCAGACATTGCTCAGAGATAGGCCTGGTGGAATGTTTGGGCTACGGGAAGTTCATTTACTAATTCGCGAGATAAATCCGCAACCTCTTCAGCATTTCCTGGATTTGCCCCTATATATCCAGACGCGTTTTCTCTCTTACGGTTGCGATAACTTTCTGCGTATATATTCCCGTGGTGAGCGATATCCCGGCGCGCTGTGTGGATGATGTTCGTTGTAATGACTGAACGCCACCGCCAGATTCATCACCGCTATCCGGCTGTCCGCTTTGGGCATGATGCTGATGTAATCCCGCTTTATCGTCTTCACGAAGCTTTCTGCTATACCGTTACTTTCCGGGCTCCTCACCGCTGTCGTGCATGGCTCAAGCCCCAGCATCCGGGCGAACGCTCTTGTTTCATGTGCTCTGTAAGCTGAGCCGTTATCCGTCAGCCATTCCAGCGGCTCCGTTGGCAGTTGCTTTATCATGTAAAAGTCCTCTCTGCTCAACATGCTGATGTCCTTTCTGGTGTGAGAACCTCAAGGAAACAACATGTTGGGTGGAGCGGACAATTCAAATGGTGAATTACCGTCTTATATCACTGGCGCTAACACCGAAGCGTTTTTCTACTGCACCCAGCATGACATCCTGCACCGTCTCTTTGTCATAGCCACCGGTGCCCGCTGCCCAGTCTATGATCTCTCTGTCGCAGCAGTCCTGCGCGAAGGTTACCCGCAGCTTTTCACCGTTGTCACAGCGGAACTCAAAGCCATCTGAGCACCAGCGCCGGTTACTTTCACTTACTGCCACACGCCCCTTATGGGCCCGCTTCCGACAGGGATCTGCAGGTTTACGCTCAAGAAGCAGGTGGTGTGATTTCATAATGCGATACACGCGTTTTGCGTTAACCACTGGCTGACCTTCACGTTCTGACTCCCGTCGCAGCACTGCCCACACACGGCGATAGCCATACGTCGGTAGGACTGCGACCGCTGTGTTTATCCGGGACAACACCTCGCTGTCATCAAAATGGGATTGTCGTCTGCGATCCTGCCAGCCAGATAGCCGGTTAACCCTGAGACTCAATTGCGCACGCGACACACCGATACTCCGGCAGACGTCAGTTATTCGTCGTCCCCGGGCAACAAGGGTGCATGCGCAATCCATTTTTTTGTCCGACCGAACTCCACAGCCTCTTTAAGTATTTCAGCTTCCATCGTCTTTTTGCCCAGAAGGCGTTGAAGCTCGCGGATTTGCTTATTGGCAGCAGCAAGTTCAGATGCGGGAACGACCTCTTCACCTGATGCCACGGCGGTCAGAGAGCCGTCTTCATACTGCCTGCGCCATTTGAAGATCTGGTTAGCATTGATGCCATGCAGACGAGCGACATGAGACACGGTCATGCCGGGCTCCATAGTCTGTTGAATAATGGCAATTTTTTCCTGCGGAGTACGACGGCGACGCCACTCGGGTCCTGATAACACTTCAACCATCTTATTATTCTGACTGACGTTAAACATAGTTCTAAGGCTACCTCTTATTTTAAGAGAGGCGAAATGTCTGGTAATCTATGGGGCCAGTCTATTCACAATAAACATCATACTCACATATACATATATTAACAGCGTTCGTTTAAAATAGATGGTGGTATATTTCAAGTGAATTTGAGATCGCAATTCATGATTTCATGTAACAAAACTACATGTGACATAGGTTACAATTTTAATTCTCAGCACAATTTATAGTAGCGCTACAATCAAGATAACGTATTTTTTCATCATGAAATCAACTAACAATTTAGCAAAAAACGAGGCTTCCGGCACCGCCACCTCGCGAGTATTGTATAATCATTAAGCGCTTTGAGGTAGATAACCCTCCCTTTTTGAACTCCGTTAGCACCGGTCATTATGACCCGTGCACTGCATTCATGACTACGCAATAAAGAGGTACATATATGTCTGTAACCGCAATGGGAAAACAAAGCGCTTATGAAAAATTAAGTCTGAAGGAGAAGATCGGTTACGGCATGGGTGATGCTGGCTCATGTATGATCTGGAGCGTACTTGCACTCTATCTGACATGGTTTTATACCGACGTCTATGGCCTGAATCCGGCTATTGTTGGCACATTATTTTTAGTTATTCGAGTTTTTGACGCTTTCAGCGATCCAATCATGGGCGCAATTTGCGATCGCACCAAAAGTCGCTGGGGGAAATTCCGCCCATGGCTACTGTGGATGGCTTTACCATTTGGTCTTGGTGCTGCGCTTATGTTCACCACCCCGGACCTGAGCATGAACGGAAAGATCATTTATGCCTGGATTACATATCTCATTATGTCATTGATTTACACGGCAATAAATATTCCTTACTGCTCTGTCGCGGGAGTCATTACGCTAAACCAAAAAGAACGGATGGGCTGTCTGTCATGGCGATTTTTCCTTAACGGCCTAGCGACGTTGATTGTTTCTTCTACTATCCTGCCTCTAACCGACTGGTTGGGTAACGGTAACCGAGCTTCCGGTTTCCAGATGACAATGATAATCATGGGCGCAGCTGCCACCTTAATGTTCCTGTTTTGCTTTGCCAGTATCAAAGAACGCGTCGCTTCAGTAAAAGCTAACGACTCATTAATGCGAGATCTGAAAGATATCGTCAAAAATGACCAGTGGCTGCTAATGATTTCTATTACCTTCCTTAATGTTTTTCCAGCATTTATTCGTGGCGCGGTGACAATTTATTACGCCAGCTACGTCATGCATGCCTCTGTCGGGTTTATCACCTTTTTTATGGCCCTGGGTGTCGCCTGTAATATGCTGGGCAGCGTGATCGCTAAACCGCTCACCGATCGCTTCGATAAAGTTAAGTTGTTCCGCATTATCAACGTTATTTTAGGGTTCCTGTCATTCGCGCTGTGGTTTGTCGACCCCGCATCACTGACGCCTTTGCTGACTCTGTTCATCATTATTAATATTCTACATCTAATCCAGTCAGGCCCGATTTTGTGGGCCATGATGTCCGATGTTGATGACTACGGCGACTGGAAATTTGGCAAACGTCTGACCGGTATCTCCTTCGCTGGCAATCTGTTTATGCTAAAGATGGGTCTGGCGGTAGCGGGGGCTATTGTCGCATGGGTTCTGTCATATACCGGCTATATCGCGAATAAACCGGATCAGAATCCGCAGACGGTTCAGGGTATTATTATTATGTTCTCACTGTTACCAATGGTGTGCTATTTCATCAGCGCCTTTATGGCTCGCTACTTCAAGCTCAACAACACATTCCTTGAAAAAATTAAAGTCGACCTTGCAAAGCGAGAATTAGAAAACGGTCACCATGAACCGCAGGAGCATAATAGAGCACCAACAACTCAACCCGCAAGTTAATTAATAAACATCTAAAGACGCGGCCAGAGCAAAGGCCGCCGTAAGATTCTGTATTAGTTTTATAGGAGTATTAACTAATGGCTAGTAAAAACTATTATGATGTAACTGAGTGGCACATTGGCGATCCGTATCAGGATATCGGTGAAGTTATTAACAGCATTATCGCAGATATCAAAACCCGCCAGACACAGAAAGATGTCAACGATGGAGGAAAACCAGGTGCGGTCATCTATATTCCACCAGGTGATTACCCGTTAATGACTCAAGTTGTGATTGATATTAGCTATCTTAAAATTATGGGGTCCGGGCACGGTTTTACCTCTTCAAGCATTCGTTTTAACACCCCAGAGAGTGCGTTGAAAAACTGGCATGAAGTATGGCCAGGAGGTAGCCGTATTCAGGTAAATCTTTTGCCAAAATCCGGAGATGATGAGTCTAAAGGTGCCGCATTCTATGTTAAGCGAGACGGCGAACCACGCATAAGCTCGGTTGAATTTGTCGATTTCTGTATCGACGGCCTGCATTTCGTTGATGACGGCTTGGGATATAACGATCCGGAGAATACCTATACCAACGGCAAAACAGGCATTTATATTGCCAGCTCGCAGGATTCATTCCGCATCAGCGGAATGGGGATAATCTATTTAGAGCATGGCGTAACCAGCTATAATGCGGATGCACTCTCAATCCACGATAACTTCATTGCTGAATGCGGTAACTGTATTGAGTTACGCGGTGCCGGGCAGGCTTCAAAAATTACCGATAATTTAATTGGTGCCGGTTATAAAGGCTATTCAATTTATGCACAAAACTATGGCGGTCTTTTAGTTACGGCAAACAACGTGTTCCCCAGAGGCTCCAGCAGCATCCATTTATCCGGCGTGGTACGCTCTACGGTAACCAGTAACAGATTCCATTCATTTTACCCCGGAATGCTGGTACTTGAGGATAACTGTTCCGAGAACCTGATTTCCGCAAACCATTTTTTGCGCGACCATGAACCCTGGGCGCCGATGCAAAAATATGATAACGGCTTAGATGATCTGTACGGTCTTCTATATATTAGCGGGAGTAACAATTCGATTATTGCCAACCATATTTCTGAAACAATTGATACTCAATACATTAAACCTTCAGGCGTTAAGCCGGTTATCATACGTATTGTTTCTGGGAAAGGAAACTATGTGTCTGGTAATCATATCGTGGCTACAACCGAAGCATCAAACACATCGACTGTGGATAATCATTCCTGCTTTGAAGCACAGGTTGGCGCATTGTTAACTATCGATATGCTAAAACCACTTGAAGTTACCGCCGTTCAGGTAGAAAAAGAGTCGCAGAAAAATATCATCCTCGACTCCGCAAGCGATAATCAGGTTCTGATGGACCGAACCGTGAATGCATTCAGAGCTACACCAGTTCCTGGGATGTAATTACCTTACTTTAACCAATCGTTATTTAAGCGTGGGTACCTTTATTGTGCCCATATTTCTTTGCAGTTTTAGCTCAGGGTTAAAATAATGAAAATAAAATATATAGCACTCTCTATCAGCACTTTGTGCTCCTGCAGCTTAATCGCTGCTACAGATAATATAACTATTGATATTGAGCAACGATTTACTCAACTTGAACAACGGTTAATAAATGCAGAGCGTCGCGCCAACGATGCCGAAGCACAAATTCAAGTGCTGCAGCAACAGCAGACTACTACTAAAGAAAGCACATCAGCGACCAATAGAAACACTATCAAACCAGTAACCTCCGCGACCCAACCAGCAAAGCTAACGCTTTCCGGTTATGGCGACCTCAAAGTATATGGCGATGTTGAATTTAATATGGATGGTACAAGCAGGAGTGGCTCGCTTACCTCAGTAAAAACAACCGCCAGTAAAAACTGGGCACCAGGTAATAAGGAGCGCTGGGATATTAATGGCCGTATCCTGATAGGTTTTGACGGTATCCGTAGAATGGATAATGGCCACTTCGCAGGCTTTTCCGCTCAACCGCTGGCCGATATGACCGGAAAAATGAATCTTGATGATGCAGTATTTTTCTTTGGTCGTCAGGATGACTGGAAGGTAAAAGTTGGACGTTTTGAAGCCTATGATATGTTTCCACTCAATCAGGACACATTCATTGAATATTCTGGTAATACCGCCAACGACCTCTACAGCGATGGTTATGGCTATATCTATATGATGAAAGAAGGGCGAGGCCGTAGTAGTAGCGGCGGTAGTTTCCAGCTAGGGAAAACGCTGAATAACTGGTATTTTGAGCTCAATAGCTTAGTTGAGGACGGCAGTACGTTATTTAAGGATGCAAACTATCACGGTAATAAACTGGAAAACGAAAAGAACGTCGTTTATCTGCGCCCGGTGATTGCGTGGAATAGCGGCCGCTTATCAACGGCGGTTGCCATGGAAAAAAACGTGATTAAGAATGCCTACGGCCATTACACTAATGATAACCGATGGGTCGATCGCTCAGATCGAACCGGGTACGGTATGACGGTATCATGGAATGGGCAGAAAACGGCACCCGAAGACGGAGTGATAACAAATCTGAACCTCGCTTTGATGGATGCTTCAGACGAAAGAGATTTTACCGCAGGGATTAACTCGCTATGGCGTCGCTTTGAACTTGGTTATATCTATGCACATAACAAAATAGATAAATTCAATACCACTAATTATGCGGCCAAATGCGATGATGACTGCTGGGCCTCTCATGTTGGCAACTATAACATTCATACTATTCATACCTCATATTTATTCCCGAACGTAATGAACATGAATAATTTCAATGTTTACCTCGGCGCATATGCTTCCTGGATCGAGGCCAATCCAGTCGAAGGTAATAAGCATAATGATGCTCGTTACGGTGGCCGTGTACGTATTAAATATTTCTTCTGATCTTAACTATATCCGCGGTTACGCAGCCGCTGTTGCTAAAAAAAGGGGAAAACACCGTTTTCCCCTTTTTCATTATCCACGAACAATCACAAATATTCCCTCTCTTTACAGAAAAGGTGTTTTCTTAATCCAGCTCCGCCAGCGATGGGATCGCATCGATAGCACCAAAGCGTGTACAGGTTAATGCCCCTACCCTATTTGCCCAGACAACATCCGTAATAAAATCGTTATAGGCTATTGGTCGAGTATTCCGCTGCATAAACCGAAACATCAGAGCACCAACAAACGCGTCTCCAGCTCCCGTCGAATCAACGGATTTTATTGCAATAGAGGGAACCTGAGTATGCCCGCCGTCCCGATGACTGGCCCAAGTTCCCCGGCTGCCGAGCGTAACGGTAACAAAGGTCGCCCCTTTCTCGTGCAGATAACGGCAGCCCTGTTCCATATCGGCATAGCCGGTTATCAGCTCCAGCTCCTCCTCGCTCATCTTGATAGCATCGGCAATATTCAAAAAAGGCTCGCAACGACGAATAAATTCCTCTTCATTCCCTCCCCACAGGCCGCTACGGAAATTAGGATCGAAGGAGAGCATTTTCCCTTCTTCTTTCGCTCGTTGCGCCACGGCGATATAGGTAGAGTACAGTTCACCATCCAACAGGCCGGTGGCGGCACCAAGGTGTACAATTCCGCAATCATCCAGAAAATCGGCAGGTAAACTCTGCAGGGCCAAATTACCATCGGCTCCGCGACAGAAAACAAAGTCCCGCTCGCCGTCATTCTGAATACCGACAAAAGCCAGCGTCGTTGGTACATGTCTATCACGAACAATCAATGAGGTATCCAGAGATTCATTGCGCAGCGTTTGAATTAAAAACTCACCGAAAGGATCATTCCCTACCTGAGCTGCCAGCCGGGCACTCCCCCCCAGACGGGCAATCGTTACGGCAACGTTTGCCGGCGCACCGCCGGCCTTTTTAAGGAAGTTTTCCCCATTTACCAATCCTTGAGCAATATCGGTACAAACAAAATCAATCAGTAGTTCGCCCAGGCAGACTATCGTCTGCCCTTTCATGGCCACTTCTTTATTCATTATTCATTACCCCAGGTTGTACGATACTGTGAAAGAGCGACCTCTGTTACCGTTGCCGACAAATTGTATTCGAGCGAAATCTGGCTACAGTCGCTAATATGGAAATAGCGCCGCGTACCGCACTGGCTCCCGCGGTTGGCAAAAACCTCAATAATCCCGGCATCAAAGAAGAGTTCAAATTCGCTGAGTTCTCCGACATAGGCGCTATAGCGTTCATCATCCATTCCTATGGCCTGAAGCGTAATCGTGCCTTCGTTATATTGCAGCGCTATTTGTCCATCGTGGCTGCCCTGCAATATCAACTCTAAATGAGTCAACGCAGACCCCTGCAGGCGTACGGAAAATGTTTTCAGCGCATCACAGGGTAATTGCAGTGTCCCCTGACGGCACGCGTCCTGATGGTGCGTTTGCTGAATAACGCAGGATGCCGGTGGTGGGACGGGTTGCATGCACAACTGGCGATCGCTATTGAGAGTGAACTGACGCGGCAGGGACATTTCTCCGTTGTAAACCGAAGCTGCGGTCTTTTTGCTCGCCCAATTATATAACCAGGCAAAACCCAACGTTTTTTGCCCATCACGGAACGTTTGCAAAGCATAAAAATCGGTACCGAAATCCAGAGTCTGTAATTTCGTATCATCCGGAACAAAGCGACCGTTGCGAAATTCACCGGTTCTGGCATATAGCAGGTTATGGCGGCCGGTTTCAGGTTCGGTATAACCAACGATTCCCATAATTAGCACCCACACTCCGTCAATTAAGAAAAAGTCAGGGCACTCAACACAGCGCCCGCCGTGCTGCCTGAAGTGCTTATCCGCCCGATAAAGTACATGGTCGAATACCCAATCATCACCATTTATGGATGTAAAAAGCAGCACCGCGGGATCGGCCTCTACCGAAGCGCCCAGCAGCATGAAATAGCTTTTAGTTTCATCATCAAACCAAACTTTAGGGTCTCGAAAGTCGCAGCTTACACCTTCAGGAAGATCGCTCAATACAGGCTTAACCGACTCAATCTTATCTAACCAGCGTCCCGGTCGGGCGCACTTCTGCACCTCCCGATAACCAGTATAAAGATCGTAAGCCGGCAGGCGTTCGGTAAAATAGAATCGAACGCTACCGTCACCATCCTGAAATGCGGTGCCGGAAAACGCGCCGCCGGTTGCGCCAAGCGCTTCAAGGTTCTGTTCAGGTTGTAAAAATATCGGGTAGTGTCGCCAGTGATAGAGATCCTCACTGACGGCATGTCCCCAGTGCATCGGCCCCCATTCGGTACTGTGCGGATGATATTGATAGAAAAGGTGGTAGGTCTCACCAATTTTGCATAGACCGTTAGGGTCATTCATCCAGCTACAAAATGGAGAAAAATGCAGCGCTGGTCGCAGAGATTCCTGAGCGTACCAGTCCCCCATTTCCCCACGCCCTACCGGAAGCAGAGCGTGTGGGGCACCAACCAAAAACGTCACCCCCTCCTGTGCTAGCGTATTTGGCTGCCAATAATAAAATAAAGATATATCGGCGGCAGCATCATCCCATTCAATCGTTAACTCTGCAGTGGAGTAATGGGTATAAGTAAAGTACTGATAATATTCAGCAGCCTGTTTTATATTATAATATACATGTTCCGATGAAGAGATTGTTAATAATGGTGTATCCTGCGAGTGTTTTTTCTTAAGCCACAAATCAAAACGCACGCCAGGTGATACAGACAAAGTTAGTTTTTTCATGGGCATTACCCTTTTCGTTCAAAATAAAACAGATATTTTTAATATAGAATTCCGCTCTACGATCTGTATAGAGTAGATATATTCGTTATATGCAGGAGTTCTCCATGTCGGATGCCTACCCTATCTCGATGATATATTGAGGGCTACACTTAGTTACCACCTTGTTCTAACTAAGGCTAGTTGGGTATAAAGTGATTAAATCGATAACAGGATAACAATTAAACCTTGGTCACCGTTATGCCTAAGCTACTCTCTCGCACAATAAGTTTAGTTGTCAGCGTAATTGAATCAATATGGTCTTTTTTTTCTGTGCTATTAATTAACTCAAAAGCTAACTTACCCATTTCATTGATCGGTTGAGCAATACTTGTTATATTCATCATCTGAGCAATGATTGTATTATCAAAACTCGCGACGGCGATATCACCTGGAATATTGACGCCTCGGCGTCGAAGATTCTCTATCACATAGCTAGCAGCGACATCATTGTAAATAAACAGACAGTTTATTTTATCCTGCTGTGACAGAATATTATCGACAATATTGTCCAGCGAATGAATATGGCCGCGGTTGTTTTCACCATCTCCTTTCGGAATCCAATAACTGTGCTGTTTCTCAACCTGATAGCCATGGCTGAGAGCTTTACGACAGAAAGCAGACATCTTCCTGTTATCTACGCCATCCTGGCCGATAAAACCAAAGCGGGTTCGACCGATATCAATAAAATGCTCGGCTATAGTCTCCGCCCCTCGCTCCTGGTTGTTAGAAACCGAATTGAAAAAGCGGGAAGTTTGCGTCACGACGGCAGTATTAATGCCGGTAGACAGCAGCCATCCCGAAAGGGAAGGCTCCACCTCGGTAGGCACCCAAATTAATGCCTCAATTCCCATCCCGGCCAGCGCTCTGACCATCTGGCGATCCTGAAACGGCTGATTCTGATGGGTCTTAACCAGAATCGTCTTCCCGACATAGCGAGCTTCCTCTTCAAGAGATGCCAACAGCTCGCAAAAATGCGGGTTAATCAGATTGGGAACCACGACGCCTATCAACCCTGAGCATTTGCCACTTAACTGAACCGCGTTTCGGTTAGGGACGTAGCAGAGAAAATCCATCGCCTCATGTACCGCACGACGGGTCTCCATCGTGACGCTAGGATGGTTATTAATTACCCGGGATACGGTAGCGGTTGAAACTCCCGCCTTAGTTGCTACATCTCTAATCGAAGCCATAATAAAATGTCACCGGTTACATGCGTTACATGAATGACAGACAGTGTAAAAGCCAGGTCGACAAAAAAACGTTGATCAGATCTCATGTTGAATTGTTACATATACATAGGATCTGGATCACAGTTTTAGCTGGGTATTCCGTTACGTTAGCGCCATAATTTATTACCATCCCCTACAGATGGAGCCAATACAGGCCGTGCTATCAACCTCGTCCACAATATGAAAAAAACTGAATGGACTACCCCAGATAAATGACTCCAGGTATGCAGATAACCTAGAGAGAAAGCAGCCGTTTTTTAATACTTACCTTAATTATATTTCATTAATAAAAGGTAGCGCCTGAATAGCCCCCAGTTTTGTACATGTGAGTGCCCCAACTTTATTCGCAAATCTGACCATTTCAATGGACTCAGTAACTGAAGGCATATTACCAATATTAGCCACCTGGTAAAGCATGGCTCCAATAAAGGCATCTCCAGCCCCAGTCGAATCAATAGATTCAATGCTGATTGACTCTATGATTTCGACTTTATCTTGATAACTAATCAATGTCCCTTCGCCACCTAGCGTGACTAACACCATCCTGGCACCTAATTCATGAAGTTTCTGAGCTGCTTCTTGCACTGTATCATATCCAGTAATCATTATAGCCTCTTCTTTACTAACCTTTAGAATATCGGCATCTGCAATAAATTCGTGACAGAGTACAATAAATGATTTTGGATCTTTACCTTCCCAAAGTGCCCCCCTGAAATTAGGGTCGAAAGATATCAGCTTATTGTTATTTTTGGCACTGACAAGAAGTTCGCGATAAAGTGTAACGATGTTACCATCGGTCAGCGCAGCGCCAAGGTGAATGATGGCACTATTCGTAACGAAATCTTCAGCTAGCTCGTTATAGCAGAGGTTGTCATGCGCCCCCCAGTTAAAGCTAAAATCTCTCTCTCCATTGGGTTGTAAGGCGACAAATGCCAGTGTCGTTGCCTGATTTGCCGCTTTAATAACAGAGGTAATATTAACACCTTCAGCTTTGACTGTATCAATAAGAAATTCGCCAAACGGATCATTCCCCACCTTAGCAGCCAGCTTTGCCTGCCCACCTAAGCGTGAAATTGCGCAAGCAACATTGGCTGGAGCCCCGCCTGCTTTTTTAATAAAACACTCCCCCTTAGAAAGGTCTGTTCCAATATCCGAGCAAACGAAATCTATCAGTAGCTCACCGACGCAAGCTACATCGCGTGAAAGAGACATATAAAAATCCTTATTTATTTAGTATCGAACCACGGAACACCGGCTCACAGTTAATAATGATCTGTTCTGTCGGTTTTTGGTCATTTTGATTAAGCAATAATTGAACACCTTGTTCAGCCATTTTTTGATACGGGAGTTCAACGGTTGTAAGTTTGGGATAGACTCGCTGTGAAATGATACTTTGGTTATCAAAACCAACAACAGCAACATCATCTGGAATTGAGAATCCAAGTCTTGCCAGTGTGAAGTAAACTTCAAGTGCAATTTCATCACGGCCACAGAGAATAATATCAACCCCATCATCAATAGCGGCTTGTATATCCGTATCAAGAGTGGTGAAATCGAAGGAGAAATCGACAGGCACTTCCATATATTTATCCGACTCAAACTCTCTATTATTTAACTTTAAAGCCTGCAAATAGCCAGATTTACGTTCTTGTGATGCCTGATAACGACTATCTAAATTAATAAACATAGTCTTATTGTAGCCACATTGAAATATATAATGCGTAATATCAAATAACCCTTGTATATTATTGGCCTGAACAAATGAATATCCAGGACGCTCACAATAGCAATTAACAAAAACAGTTCTTATTTCATCAAAAATGAGATTGAACTCAATAGCAACAGGATCAAGAGAAAGGAAAATTAATCCTGAAATTCGCCGTTCGCGCAGAATGTTATAGTCTCCCTCACTGGGAAAACCATCTTCAACGTGAATGTAGATCAACTGATATCCCGAAGCACGAGCATGCTGGTTGATGACACCGATCATTTCACTACCATAAGCACTACGCCCCATATTCAAAGTAACGACCCCTAAAATATGTAAGCTATTCTTTTTCATATCCCGGGCGGCAGCGTTAGGAGTGTAGTTCATTTTTTGAGCTGCCTTTAAAACTAACTCTCGCGTTTTTTCCTGGACTTTCTCAGGGCTGTTCAATGCACGGGATACCGTGGAGTGGGAAATCCCCAGAACTTTAGCAATATCTTTGATTGTTGTAGACATAGCATCCTTTGTTCTCATCATGGACTGCACCAGCAGGCCTTATCACCACAAACTTCAATCATATCAAAATAGCAGTGCCAGCCCTTCTTTTCTCTACTGAATCAGGAGGTACAAGCTCTCCCCTTGAATCAATATTCCACCGTCTGGAGAGATCTAGTTTATTCCATTTGCGCTCGCCTTCGTACATTACGGGCCTTTCTCAACGAAAAAGTACGGATTAATCAGGAGTTGACTGAGTCGATACTTCTTTACGGGAACAACTAATCCCAGGGAGCCGGTTTGTCATCATCATCTCTTTAAAATAGTGATTACTGATAAAATATTTTTTGAATACAATGCCACCGATCATGAAAAAGAGGGCTGGTATAAAAGTCACCGCCATCGACAAACCCGTTAGCGTTTCCAGACTCAGTTCCGAACCAGTTTCATAGCCAATGTAGGCGAGAGTATAACCAGTGATAGGGCCTGATATACTCATCCCCAACTTTTGGCTGAAAGAGATAAACCCAATCGATAAACCAGATGTATTAACCCCAGTCTTGGTCTCACCATAAAAACCCACTTCCCCGATAGATGCCCATAGAATCGGCGAGTTTATCTCCGAGACGGCACAGCACAGGAAGTAAAACAAAATGGCAAGATACAAGTCACCTAAACCAACAACAAAGTACATCAATACGGCAGTGACGGCAGAGCCGTACAGCGACCAACGAAAAACCGTAAGCTTATGAAAACGATCGGTTAGCCATTTGGAGAGCAAGGCTCCTGCAACACCGCCAACTGACCACATCCCCATGAATACACCGATTTCCCAGCCGTTACCTGCTTTAGCAAACTCCGTTCCATAGATAAAAGCAAGGTTACCTCTGGTGGCAAAGGCAATCAGCAGCAATACCATCGTTAGACACAAAATCAACCACTGGTCATTTTGCAGTAAAGCCTTAAGCTGGGTTTTAGCTGAAACATTCTTCGGTGTATTGATCGTGACACGTTCTTTAACGTTAAGCGCACAAAATATAAGCACAGCGACACTTACCACACCTAGCGCCAGAAAGGCTGTTGCATAGGCTAACTGCGGGTCATCGCCAGTGGTAACATAATAGGGAACAAAAGTAGTAACGATCAGCGTTGCGGCCTTCGCCATTGGAAAACGGAAAATATTGGCCTTTATCCGTTCCGCTGGATCGTTGGTGATTACGCCGATTAGTGAGATGTAAGGGATTGCAATAACGGTAAACATCAAGCTATTGAAAATATATGCAGATGTTGTCCACGTCAGCTTAGCTTGATAGCTGTCACCAACGATCGTAAAAAGCAAGAAGAGGGAAATACCAAAAGGGATAGAACCGAAGAGTATCCATGGACGATAGCGCCCCCAGCGCGTATTAACTTTTACCGATAGCCACCCCATCAAAGGGTCGGATATGGCATCTATTAAGCGTACGACTAAGAGAACCCATCCAGCATCAACGGGAGTTAAGCCAACAACACTCACCATGAACGCATAGATAAGTAGGGATGCAGAGATAATTGAGACACTTAGGGACATATCTCCTGCGCCATAAGCTGTATGTTCCAACACAGAGATATGCTGTTTTTGTGTGTTCATCTTTCATGACCCTCTTTGATTATATCCAGCTAGTGCACAGAGTTTCTAATCTGACTGCGATTTTATTATTCTTTTCAAAGTTAAAATCTATATGGGAACACGCAGGTATACGGTAGTTACGCTTTGTTGCACAGATCTCACCGCCGTTGACGAAGACCTCAAAAATTCCGGCATCAAATAATAATTCTATATCATTAACATGATTAACCTCTGTTTCATAAAGGCTATCACAAGGCTCATCCTCAACAATAGATACTTTTTCCCCGTTAAATTCCAGAGCAATCCAATGCCCATTTTCGCTTTTAAGCCGAATGGAGAATGGTTTTATTGTATTAGGAGCAAGGCGCAACCTGATGGTTTTACCATCATTGATATATTGGGTATGTTTCTCCTCGATTTTAAATTGTGTTTTGCCACCAACATAATTGTCTAACTCGGCAATAGGCTGCATACACACTCGGTTATTATCGTTGATTGTCAAGGTCTTAGGAATCGACATTTCACCACTATAAACCGAAGCAATAGGTTTTTTCATCGCCCAGTTAAATAACCAGGCGAGACCGATTTGCCTCTGCCCATCATTGAATGTTTGTAGTGCATAATATTCGGTACCGAAGTCAAGCACCTGGAGTTCATCGCTATCAGGTAAAAACTCACCATTATCAAACTGTCCGGTCAGGGCATAAAGCAAGTTAAATCGGTTAGTTTTTACCTCCTTATATCCAACAATCCCCATAATGAGCACCCATTTGTCACCTAATGGGAAAAAGTCAGGACACTCAACGCATCGCCCCTGATTTTGACTAAAATAGGCAGGAGCTTGATACAGTACGTTGGAAAATGTCCAGTTCTCACTATCTTGAGAGGTATATTGTAATATCGCCGGACTCCCTTCATATACGCTACCAAGAATCATGCGATAGAGTTGATGTTCTTTGTCGTACCATACTTTGGGGTCACGGATATCGCAGCCAACCTTTTCAGGTTTTCTATCGATTACCGTTCTGATTGCAGCGGCCTTGATACCATGGCGATCAAACTCTGCTTTTTTCTGAATCTCTATATAGTCTTTGTAGAGATCATAAGCGGGTAAACGCTCGGTATAGAAGAATTCAGGTCGTCCTGCTTCATTGATATATGCAGTGCCCGAAAATGCCCCCCCGGTTGCACCTAATGCTGCTAAGTTTTGCTGAGGATGGTTGAATACCGGTAGATGGGTCCAACGAAGTAGGTCTTTACTGATCGCATGCCCCCAGTGCATAGGCCCCCACTCAGTATTATTAGGATGGAGTTGATAAAACAGGTGATAGATATCACCAATTTTGCAAAGTCCATTAGGATCATTCATCCATGCCTTAAAAGGAGAGAAGTGCTGCTGTGGGCGATATGCTTCACTCTGGTACCACTCCTCCATCTCAGCCATCCCGATGAGTTCAAATTGACCTTGATGATGGTTTAGGTAAGTAACTCCTTTTTGATAGACTTCCTCTGGTTTATAGATATAGGCTAGTGATATATCAACGGCATCGCTGATCATGAGAGAAAGAGGTTGATTACCAAAATGCAGATAAGAGAAATGCTCATAAAAATTCGGCGCATCAACAATTTTGTATACTGTTTTGTCATTTGATTGAAGAATTAATAGTGGCTTGTCATCGTTACAGTTTAATGTTTTTTTTAACCAACATTCGAATATCAAACCATGACTGGAAGGAAGTAAGATCTGTTGCATGATGATTCCTGTATGATGTAGATAACACAGTCGGTAGCCTTTACTACCGACTGCTAATATTAATCACTCAAATATTGTTGTTATTTAAATATCTTATTTGCTATTTGACTAGCATGTTCGATATTGCCTTTTTCTTTCATTCGGGTCGCTTCAAGTTTGGATTCAATTTCAATCTGGCGAACCTTCATAAATTCATCGAAACGGCGTTGTGCATTAACTTTCTGCTCCTGCATTTCTGAGGTCAGAGCAACATTAGACTGTCCGACGCCGCGGCGCTCAATATCACCTGGAGTGGTTGGAATACGTTCTTCCAGTGGCTGAATGGATACACCGACCGGCTTTTTCTGATACCAATATGCAGTCGACGCCCAATCATCTGAAAGGTGGTTCGCATGACCATGTTCAATAGTGACACGGATGCGTTTTTTGAAATGAACCGGATCCGTAATATGGAATTTATAGCTCGTTTGGAATCCTGGTACGATACTTTCGTGCAGCGCGGTTCCATTATACATTCCGGCATTATCTTGCATTCCCCAGGCATGGTTGAAGTAATCTTCAGTACCCGTCCCATGAATGCTTGGTGGCCATGTATCGTCATCAACGAAAATCATATCATCGCCTTCACCCCACCAGCTTCCCTGGAAGTGGACGACAGAAAGGTTGCAACCGACATAGTGCCCTTCGCCCTCGACGTTCAATACTTCATAATTCCCATTACCATCCAGGTTAGGGATGTTGACTTCCGGGCTGTTAGTTTGTAACTCAGGGGCCCAACCTTCACACGGGTTTTCTCGCTTCCATTTAGCGTGGAAGTACGCTACATCATCATCGTGTTTTTCAGCATACATTTCGTAGTCGATATAAAAATATTGACCGTATGGAATATCGTTCTGATTTTCAATTTCAATCACAGCACGTTCGTTAAACGGCATAGGGAAATGACAGTTTAAAGATGCGCTACCACCAAATTTATAGCGTTCTTCTGGTTTAGTTGAAATATTGATTGGTAACGTATTGATATTACCCGGCATCGAGTGACCAATACAGAAAAAATCACCCAGAGGGACAACCACGCTTGGCTTTTCCTGATTATCCCAATACATTTTGATCAGAACCTTACGGTAATAATGTGGATCAGCAACTTCCCAGCAAACACCTAGCGCGTTATGAATTTCATTTACAGGGGCGATATATTGCCCCATTTTCGGATCGATAACACTAGCGCCCAATATGCGACGACAGAACTGCGTCATCCACAAGTGGGTAATGCACCCGGTCCCTTTGATGTCGGCCAGTGTAACTGTCTCTCCGGGGCCAATTAGCCAATAATCCTGATTTTTGCCCGTTTGATCCCAGCTAGATAAGCGACCTGTTTTGGCATTACGAACCCTTGCAAGGCTCTCCAAAAAACCACCGAACTTCTTAGTCATCACTCATTCCTCATTAGTTTATTACGCAAAATGTTCACGTGTGCATTTTTATCGTGATGATATAAGTGTTGCACAAGAAATAACGTGATCACCATCTAATAAAACTATCTACTTATAATGAAATAACGCCTTTTTTAAGCAAAAACCGCAATGAGTACGTGTGCACCTTGATTTCATTAAAGAAAACGATTGATAGACTCGCGTTCATCGCTAACCAGTAGAGTTTTCACGCCAAAGTGAATCGCCACGGGTTTAACAGACACCTCAGAGTCATTTAAGATGACTTAAAGAGAGGTGCCCATGAGCGGTAAGCGTTATCCTGAAGAGTTTAAAATTGAAGCAGTCAAACAGGTTGTTGATCGTGGTCATTCTGTTTCCAGTGTTGCAACACGTCTCGATATCACCACTCACAGTCTTTACGCCTGGATAAAGAAGTACGGCCCGGATTCTTCCACTCATAATGAACAGTCAGATGCTCAGGCCGAGATCCGCCGTCTTCAGAAAGAGTTGAAGCGGGTTACGGACGAACGGGACATATTAAAAAAAGCCGTTGTAGATTCAATCTGTCAATGCAACACCCCTTTCAATTATCTCTTTCGGTGTTTTGAACTTCAGTGTCTTTCTCGGTCTGTTGTTTAGCTGAGCAGCAACCAGATCTAGTTCATGTTGAGTATATTGGGCAAGACATGTCTTTTTAGGAAAGTACTGCCGAATTAGCCCATTTGTGTTCTCATTTGTTCCCCGCTGCCAAGGACTCTGAGGATCGCAGAAGTAAACTTTAACGCCGGTGCTGACAGTAAATTCTAGATGTCTGGCCAGTTCCATTCCTCTGTCCCATGTCAGTGATTTTCTGAGTTCTGACGGTAAACTCAGGAATTTGTCGGTAAGAGCCTGATTTACTGAGACAGAATCTTTGCCCCTGAGTCTAAGGATGATCGTATAACGTGATTTTCGGTCTACAAGTGTGGCTATATGAGAGTTTTTTGTACCTGAGACTAAATCGCCCTCCCAATGCCCCAGAGAGCGTCTGTTATCGATATTTCGGGAACGTTCGTGAATTGGTGTTCCGTTCACTATGTTAATCGTACCTCTTTCGCCTTTGCGGGTATGACGCCTGCCATGGCGAAGGCTATGCGACCGTCGCAGATGCTGTATATTCAGGTGGTGTAGCGCTTCACGGCTACGAAAGTACAGCGTTTTATAAATTGTCTCAGGTGATATTCGCAGCGTTTTTTGACGTGGTTTTGTTCGCCTTAACCATCCTGATATTTGCTCTGGAGACCATTTCATCTCCAGCTTTTCCAGAACAAGCTTTCGCAATGGTAAATTTTGATCCAGTAAGCACGGTTTTGGCCTTTTCGCCATTCTGTTGGCTCGGTTATTAGCATCAACAGCTTTGTAATAGCGTCTGCCCCGATTACGCTGAACTTCACGTGAGATCGTCGAAGGACTGCGATTCAGCGCAGTAGCTATCGCACGAATGCTCATTTTGGCTGACAAACCAGCTCGTATCTCCTCGCGCTCAGACAGTGTCAGGTGAGCTACAGCCCGCTTACGCTCATGGGGTTTTATGCCGCCAGTATCCCTTAACATAGTGAAGATCGTTCCGGGTTTTGAACCCAGGATATTCGCTATTTCACTGAAGCCTGTTCCGTTCTTCCATAGTTCAAAAACAGAGGCTTTTTCCTCTGCTGTAAATGTTCGTCTCATTCAAAAAACCTCCGCAACCCCATGTTTTCACATAACTGTTGCGTTGACCAATTGAATCTACAGCGGCGTACTTCGCAAAGCTGTCCGACTGAGGTACGCCTTTATCCGCGACAACAGCCGTTGCTGGCCTGTTCGTTTGCTCTGTCGGGTTCTGGATGTCCATCCGAGTGGATTTTATTTCTGGCTTCAGCAGCCACATTCGCAGCGTCACCAGACAGATCAGATGCTGACCGGGCAAATCAAACAGTTCTGGCTTGAGTCTGGCTGCGTCTATGGTTATCGCAAGATCCATCTCGATCTGCGTGATACCGGACAGCAGTGCGGAGTGAACCGGGTCTGGCGGCTGATGAAGCGTGCCGGAATAAAAGCTCAGGTTGGGTACCGTAGCCCACGGGCACGTAAAGGCGAAGCCAGCATCGTGACACCCAACAGGCTCCAGCGGCAGTTCAATCCGGACTCACCGGATGAGCGTTGGGTGACGGACATAACCTACATCCGAACCCACGAAGGCTGGCTGTATCTGGCCGTGGTGGTTGACCTGTTCTCCCGAAAAGTTATCGGCTGGTCAATGCAACCCCGCATGACAAAAGAGATTGTCCTGAACGCGTTACTTATGGCGGTGTGGAGGCGTAACCCTCAAAAGCAGGTACTGGTTCACTCTGATCAGGGTAGTCAGTACACGAGCCATGAGTGGCAGTCGTTCCTGAAATCACACGGTCTGGAAGGCAGCATGAGTCGTCGCGGTAACTGCCACGACAACGCGGTTGCGGAAAGCTTTTTCCAGCTACTGAAACGCGAACGGATTAAGAAAAGGATCTACGGAACGAGAGACGAAGCCAGAAGCGATATTTTTGATTATATCGAAATGTTTTATAACAGTAAGCGTCGGCATGGTTCGAGCGAGCAGATGCCACCGGCTGAATATGAAAACCTATATTATCAACGGCTCAGAAGTGTCTAGATTATCCGTGGCGATTCACCTCTTATGCCTTGCGATGCGCAAAGACGCATTTGTAGATGATGAAATTAACGTGCTCGAAGATCGTGGATGGAAAATTATTGATTGCTGAACTTCTACCTCCCTTTAGAAAAGTTAATGATAAGTGGCTCTTTGGAGCCACTTATCATTAGATGACATAGAGCATATTAGCTTTTAGGGGACTGAAGTATTCAACTATTCCCCTGTATTAATCCAACTAATTAGATTCATGAACTTTTCTCACTGTGAGAACTATTGGTGACTAAACTTCGAAGATTATAAAGTATTCTCATAGCAGCATCTGTGTCCGATACGTGGTGGATCTGCGCGATTTCATGAACCGTACGCTGCACATCACGAGGGTGTATCGCTTTTTCTTCGTGAAACACAAAAGGTCCATCGGTCTCCGTCAAGATACGTTCGAAAGGCAAAAAGGACACCAGCTTTCGATGTTTAGGAGAACGTAGCATCTCTTCATTAATAGAGAAATAGCATCCAAGTTCAACAGCTCGTCGAGCCTCGGAGATACTCCCTGTGAACCAGTGTAGGACAGCCTTGCAATTTTCAGTAAGTCTGGTGTTTTCCAAATGTCCCAACACTTTGGCTGCAGCGCGAACGCTGTGGATGCTGAGAATCTTATCCCCCTGCTCGAAACAGGCATTCAGAATACGGGAAAAAATCCGCTCCTGTGCTTCAAAGCTGCGATAAAAGCGCGGGCTGGCATCAAGCCCTATCTCCCCAACGTAACGTGCAGAAGGGAGATAGTGCTCCAGTAACGCTATCTCATGCTCACGTTCCGCAATCAGCTGGGGATGTAGACCGAGTGCGACACGAACATAAGGAGAATCGGAAGTTAACTCCCGGTTACGCATCCATGCCTTGGGGGTTGTCGTCACCGCTAGCGTGGCAACACGTGATATCTCACATTCACGGATGAGTGCAGAGTGATTGGGGTATAGATCCAGATGACAGTGAAAATCGACCCATTGTGGAGCGGGCTTCTGTCCTGCTAATTTCATGTAAGGGGCCTCGTTATGACTCCACTCAGCAGGCGTTCAACTTCTTTCATTCCTCTCAGATAAACACCTTCATACTCAGCTAAGCAGTCGGGATAGTCGCTGAGCGGCCCTGGTTTGTGAATATCAAATTTTGCTCGACTCGGTGATCGCGCCAATCTTGCCAGAGCAAATTGAAATGCCCGAACGTGTTCACCTTCAGGCTTAGAGCTGTCCAGTACCCGGCTACGGAGATCCAGGATACGGTAAATCGTATCGTCCGTGCCGAAAGCTGTAAACAATGATGCTCGCCTGATTAAGCATGGAACACATCGGCCACAGTGTGTTGATTGCTGCTCATTCAGCGCAGGGTTCCAACGCGTACTTTGCGGAGACGAACATGACATGGTGTCAGCCGCGTGTTGCCTAAGAAAAGCATGGTCATGGCAATGGATAGCCATCTCACCTTTGGTTTTGTAGGCGTAAGGATTTTCCAGATGTGCACTGATGCCAAGGTTGCCCAGCAGCTCATTAAAACGCGCCATGTAAAACGGATGGGTTGTCCGAGTACTTAGCGCTCCGACACGAAGCGGATCGAGGGGAACGTTGAGAGAGATCAAACCATTTTCAGGGACGTTTATCGTGACCGGCCCGCCGAGGGCGTCTGCGGCCATTGTCGCGAGCGAGAAAAACATGAAAGAGCGACCACGAAGGGTGTTTTCTCCATCTTCTCCCTCAATCGTTGTTTTTTCAAACCCAACACGAGCTCGCACATGGCTGAACGATTGTCCATATCGCTCCGACAGCAGCTGAGCACACTTCTGCTGATAAACGCTGGTAGTCGTATCCCAGTAGTGGCTGATCAGAAGGGGGGTTCCCCCATTAGATAATAAATCAATGGCACCGATGAAGCTGTCGAGCCCCCCAGAAAACAAGCAAACAGAAGTAGGGTTCACCGAACGTTCCTTAGAGGATCGCTGAATGAGCCCGTGCTCAATAACAGGGCGCGAGCGGAAATGAATTGTCCAACGGTCGCCGGTAAGAAAATTCAACATCCTGCTGAGCAATCCAGTCTGACTATTCCATAATGTCGGGGAAGCTACCGGGATATAAAGTGCAATTTCACGCGTCCACAGATCTTGAGCGTTATGCCCACGTGAGATTCGGGTGTCCGCCGCAGTCACCGTTGCGGCCAGTAGAGCCAGATCCACGGAGACATCCATTGGCGTTAAACCAAGATCACTCAAACCATTCAGCGCCTGCCCGAGACCGAAATCCAGTTTACCGTTCTCTTTGAGAAAATTAATTTCTGTCAGATGCGTGCTTTGGCGGCGGAGCTGTAAATCGGAGTTATCGTCAGTGCCCAAACGGGCAACTAAGGTATGATGGCTCATTCCAATCTCTCCCCTTCTCGGGCAAGTAATTCAAATGCCACGGTGTAAATCTCCTCCACTTTTCTATCTATAGCATCCCCTGAAAGCCCTGTAAGATTCCTCAGCTCCTCACGGAGCTGTGTACGAGTAGCTCCATCAACAAAATCATGCAGGTCCTCCTGGATACTGACGATAGCGTCTATGTCGTCTGGTAACTTGATCCCATTTTTACCAATATCCGCCATGAGCCTCCCTTCAATGGAGTGAACCACGAAACCAATAAAGACTTCTTTTAATTGATCGGGAGTGAGCTCATCAAAATTCTCCTCTCCTACATCAGACATATCGGCGATGGTCTCTAGCATAGCCTGCCGCGCAACCCCCTCGTCAACAGAACCACCTGGAGGGCATAAAAATTCAACAAGGGAGAGAAGAGCAGTCGATGCAGACTGCCCTGCCAAATTACCAAGATTGAAGCGCTCAAGAGCCTGAGTAGCACCTCCCTGCTGATAGTCGCTGATGAGACCGAGCAGTCCCCCTGCTGCAGCGCGTGAGGCCCCCATACGGCGGCTGGCCCTGCCTGCCCCCCCCACTCCATTGCGGACATATCCAGCGACCGCCTTACCCAGAGAACTACGACTTCCTGAACGGGAGTATCGAGTAAAGTTTGCTTTCGGTGTGCTAAGTGGCCCTGAGCCACTCGAATCCGGTGGAATGAGCGGCGTATCCAGCGTGCTATCATCCGCAGGGTCAACAGGCGGCAGGGTCGGTGGAGATGGATTCTCCACGAAATCGGGGATTAGGCCATGAACAGGCCCCCCGTAAGCTTTTGAGGTTCCCATTAATGTTGATATCCCGATAACTGGAGGGTTGCTTTTGCTGATTTAGAGAGGGACAGATTTTCGTCCTGACTCGCCCATTCTTGGATCAGTTTTGTATATTCTTCTATTAACGTAGGGTCCACTAGGCTTTGCGCGATACTGGTAGCAAGCCATCCCCCCGCTTTTTTTACAGGAATGCGCCGTGCAAAATCAATCAATCTCCTTTGAAGGTGAGGTTGTGTTTCTACGAGATATTCGAGGCCGTCAAATCCTCTTGGTTTTCGATTGAAACTGTCTTCTTGGAAAAGCTTATCGCTAAGCATTTCGAATAATTCATCAGCATCCGGTGGACTCAGTTTCTCTAAATCCCCTTTGATTTTCACCATCCCAATTTTCGGACCAAGAAGTTTCTCCATTATAGGAATGAGATGGCTTGATACGACCAGATTACTCAAAGTACTGTGTTTGTCACGAGTGACAAACACATATGGACGAAGATCCTCTCCAGAAAGTGCGGGCTCTGCTTTTGCCCAACCGATCGCCCAATCAATCTTCAGCCAGTTTTGGACGTCTTCAGACTCTGAGGAATTCTCTTTGCTGTCAGCGCGACTCTTCGGAGCAGGTTTCCCCCCTCTGACCAAGGCTTCAAACTCCGCCAAAGCTTCCGGTTTTCCCTCTGGATGATTAGATACAAGCTGAACAAGCTTTCCGTATACGCTGGGGTAAAAACGCTCAGCAAGCATAATTTTTGCCAGTACAGGACGCTTAATGTCACTACCGAACCCGCGTTCATCAGCAATCGCCTGGCGTAACATCATTGAGTTCAAAAAGCGTTTAATCTGCCTTGGATTACCATGTGTCCCCGAACTAAGCATAGGGGTAACGTGTAGGCTGAATAGCAGCGCGTTTTCCACAACCTCCGGAATCTTTCCATTTAATGCTGCCATCACTGCCTCTCTGTCAAGCCCGCGGCTGATCCAAGGACGCTTCATCTCTTCCCGTGCTTTATTGAGCAATGCTTTAAAATTGTCGTCCTCCGAACCCAACGCATTTTCTGCAAGCAACAACGTGGTATATATACGCGTTTCTGCAGTTCCCAGTGCGGGGATTCGAAATGGAACCTGTATGAGCTTTTCAAGATAGTTGCGTGCATAACTTACCGGCCCGGTGCTTTGAGGCAGGTCGGGGAAATGGTCTTTTACCGCATATTCGATCATGGCTTCATCTGCACCGATAACAAATGCAGTTTTCTCTACAAACAAGAAAAGGCGAATAGCTTCGAGCGTTTCAATCGCGGTTTTAGGCAGACAGCGATCAAGATCGTCAACGATCACCACTAGCTTTTCAATTTCAGCAGCATCAAGCAGCGCCCTGAACTCCTCACGGAAAGCATGAATATGTTTGGGTAGCGTATTACTATCAGTATCGGCCTCTTTGATGAAGACTCCTGCTTTTTCAGCAAACGCTTTGAAATCTGCAGCAGAAAGCTTGTCCTGCGGAGCACTTAGAAAGTCGGATGCCAGTTCGTACATCCCCTTAATCTGATCAAATGTGGGTATGCCAGTAAATGCGGTAAACGCCAGTCCCCCCGCTTTCTTGGCCATTTTCAACCAGTCAATTCGACGAAGAACCTTTTTTGCTGCTTCTGCCACCTTGGTGCTCATCGGGCGCGAGGCAACAAGATCCTCGACGATGGTTTCGATGATTACAGTTTTAGCATCTTCGAATCCCTCAAACGTCCATCCGTTAAACCAGATACAGTGCGTTTTATCCTTTTTCTCGCAGGCAGCCTCAAGCATTTTTAGTACGCTTGATTTTCCCGCCCCCCAATCACCATGCACACCAATCGTAATGGGTGCATCTGACGTTTCATCAACAAGCCTAACCACTGTGCTGGCGATAGCGGTGTAGTACAACAGGTCAGTGGACGTTTCTTGATCGTTTAAAAACATATGTTCCCTCATGTAAGCCAAATAGCAGCAACATCCTATCCATTACGGTCATTAATTGGTCAGGATGAAAATTTTCGCTGATTCGCTCATGTATCAAGAGCTAATTTCTAGATACTGAACTTAGTTCAGCAAGGCAACTGACAACACGTTGGGTTAAATCAGCATCACAATCTTTATTGTAAATAACACTACAAGAGGATAAATCCTAATCTCAAGCAGAAGTATTTGGAAGGAATTAGTACAAGAATAGTAAGGGAAATTGTTAAAGTGTTAACCTCATAGCAGTGTACAAATCATAACCTTCATGTCATAGACCAGTTCCAGTAATCAAGCGCCATCATCCATTCCAAATAATTTCAGATAGATATTATCTCTGTGAATACCCCGCATCCTTTACCGGATTGCGGGGATTTTAATTTTCTTCACGGAGTTCTGTATGCATAAATCTGAAGGCCTTCAGTCCATTGAAAAACCGCTGGCATTATTGCCTCTCGCTATTGGCGAACAAATCCTTAAGCACATCCACAAGCTGGCAAACCACGAACCGGTAATTGGGATTATGGGGAAAACAGGCGCAGGCAAATCATCGCTCTGTAACGAACTTTTTCAGGGGGAGGTGTCCCCGGTCAGTGATGTAAACGCCTGCACCCGTGACGTACTGCGATTTCGTCTTCGCAGCGGTGATCGCAGCCTCGTTATAGTGGATTTACCTGGCGTGGGGGAAAGCGGGCAACGGGATCATGAATATATTGCGCTATACAACCGTATTCTGCCGGAGATGGATCTGATCATGTGGGTCATCAAAGCCGACGATCGCGCATTGTCCGTCGATGAGTTGTTCTGGCACAGGGTGATGAAAAATCATCGCCAGCAGGTACTGTTCGTCATCAATCAGGCGGACAAAATGGAACCCAGCCATGAATGGGATGCCGCTACCGGTACACCTTCCGTGCTGCAACGGGCAAATCTCTGTGTTAAACAGGCCACGGTGACGGCGATGTTTAAACCGTATCATCCAGTATGCATTGTGTCTGCTCTCACTGGCTGGGGCATTGAGGAAATGGTGGAGACGATGATGCGCTGCCTACCTGACCACGCCACCAGCCCGCTGGCAACTCAGCTACATGACAGGCTCTGCACGGAGCCGGTAAAAAAACAGGCCAGGGACAGCTTCAGCCATGCCGTGGAAAGGGGGTTTGATAGCGTGGAGTCATCCCTTCAGCTTCCGGCACCGGTTCGGGCGCTCATTCGTACCGTACGGGAAACCGTGGTGTCAGTCGCACGGGCCGTCTGGGACTGGATATTTTTCTGATATTGCTCAGGCATGGTCATTGCGTTGGACACACCCTGTCCGTTTATGCCGATTTTACACCAGGTAAAAAAGCCAGACACCCCGGCAGGCCGCTCCATTTCTGATATTGACCGATTTGAAAAATCGTCTTTCTGTGTCCATACCCTGCCATACCCCCTTGTTACACTAACCCACATCTTTTCAGTGAATTAGCTTACCGGAGAACGGAGCCTCATGACTCAGGCTGAACGTCGCCATGACCGGCTTGCCGTCAGACTGTCGATGATTATTGGTCGTCTGGTGGCAGGCGAAACGCTGGATATGCGCAAACTGGCCGCCGAGTTTGGCGTGTCAGTCCGCACCCTGCGCCGGGATTTTCGTGAACGGCTGATGTACCTGGACCTTGAATATCGTCAGGGCCGGTGCCGTCTGCTGTCCGGCAGCCGTCAGCGGGAACTGGCAGTGATGACCTTTGCCCGTCAGTCAGGCGTTGAATCGCTGTTCCCAGGACTAGATGGCCATCTTGTCAGTTCGCTTCTGGGCGGTTCGGGGGAGTCACCCTGCCTTATCTGGCAGGGAGAATCTGCACAGACCATCACCGACGGTGGGGTCTTTACCCAGCTGGTGAATGCCGTCCAGGAATGCCGGAAAGTGACCCTGCGTGGCAACGGATGCAGCCATACTGATATCGCCCCCTACCGGCTGGTTCTGCATGCCGGTAACTGGTATCTGACGGGGGCACACCAGACCCGCATCATCGCACTGCCACTGGCTGATATTCGGGTCGTCACGCTTCATCCCGACAGTTTTACCCCCGACGCCACGGTGCGCGACATCCTTTCCCGTCCGGATTTTTTACAGGCATTACCCCATTTCCGGTTCATTGGTGAAGTGCTGTCCGGCTTCGTCCCTGAACCACATCAACCCATAACAGAAGGATAACATGATGAAAATAAGACGTATCACACCCGGCAACCCGACTTCCGGCAAACGCTGCCCGGACTGTGGCTCTCACGACACCATTCCCTGGGCCGATGGCTGGATGTGCCGGGACTGCGGGTGTGAGTGGGGCAAAGATAACGGTTATCTGTAAAGGTGGCTCCCATGGGATTCTGGAAGACCGCCGGTAAACTCGCCGTTGAAGTGGCGAAGGACACACTCAGCAGTGCGCGTGAAGTGAAGGAGACGCATGACAGCCTGGAAGGCAAAAGCAATGCAGAGCTTAGAAAGATAACCACTGACAATGGTTTTTTCAGCAGCACAACGGAATTGGAAAAGCGTCTGGCACGAAAGGTCCTGCGAGACCGGGGGGAACGTTAGTTATTTCGCAGGGCCTGCACAGGCCCTGCCTGTGGTTCATGTCCAGGGGGGAATGTCTTCTCTGTAATGATACGAAGGACACGAGCCAGCCTTCGCTCCCCGCCATATAAGCATTGTTACTTTAACAATAAACAGGATGAACAGATGAAAACATTTATATTGTCATTAATGATTTCTGGTTTTTTATTAAGTGCTTCAGCCAGTGCTGCTGCGGTTAAATTGCCCCGGACAGTGACTGATGTGAAAGGCGGCAGTGAGCTGATGTGCGGAAGTGAAGATGTGAAAGACGGGACCTGCAGCCTCATTAGTGTCTCTGATGACAGTCAATATGCCCTGCTGAGCAGCCCTGGCGGTTCGGCCTGTTATGACCCTTATCTCATCGTTGTCAACCTTGCCACCAGCAAGGGTAAAATGATGGATTATAACCGTCATGCGACATGTAGCGGCGCGGCAACCGCAAAGTTTGTCCGTTCACCCGATAAAGGCCATCTTACCGTTGTTATTTTCGACCCTACCATCAAAAAGAATATCGGTCTTAATACCATTGACTTTTAAGACGGTTACAGGGCTCTTCTCAGAGCCTTTTTCTTTTAAATAAACAGGGCGGAGTCAAAATAATCATGTCTTTTTCTTTACGTAAATTAAAACAGGTAATACTGATATCCTCATTTTGTTTTATTAGCACCGGGGGTTACGCCGCTAATATTGCAAAAACTGCAGAGGATGCAATGAATTGTGATCCTGATGCAGGTGATAATGATATCGGATACGGTTCCTGCCCCTTTCTCGGCAGCATTTACGATACTGACCCGGCATTTAAGAAAGACCTTGATGACGCGCTGAAGTCAGCAGGACTTACCGGGTTAACGGGGAAACAAGGTTCATTGAACGGTCCGGACAGCGGATTAATTCCGGTGGATGTTGGTGGCGAGAAGTGGTTGCAGGGCTCTGTTTGTGAACGGGGTAACTGCGGTGACCATTATCTGAAAATTCTGTATATCCCCTCAGAGCATGTTGTTGCGGGTTTTTATTACAACAGTGGTGAGGAAAAGATGTTTGGTGACGCCGGAGATGCAGAAGCACGAATATTACGCCGTGATGTACCTGACGTTACGCTGGTGCAGCAGGCTCCGGCAGTGACGGCAACGCCTGCAGACGGTGCACCAGCTGATACTATCTGGACCTTTAAGGGAGACGGAGGTAAATCGTTATGGCAGGTCTGCGGCGGGCAGAACAGCAGTTGCACCATTATCGCCAACACTAAATATTACGTTGCCATTCTGAACCGAAAATCCGCGCACAGTTGCGCTTTTGGCGACTTCTATGTGGCCGCGAGGGATTCGTCATCATGGCGACAGTATGACACGGGTACCTGCAGCCCGGATGCGTGGATACGTAAAGGCTCCATCAATAACGGGCAATACCTGTCGGTTGATATCGGTGTGAACAACCAGGTTGTACAACAGTACCCCATCGGCTACTGGTCAATGAAGAAGGAGTTTTCCGGCAGCCGCCGACCTTCATGGTCAAAGGTTAAAGAGAAAAATCAGCAGCATTAATCATCCGGGTTAAAATATTCCATCAGGCCATGTTCCTTCGGGGTACATGGCTTTTTTGTTTTAAGGAAACTGAATGCCTGAATCCACAACCCTACCCGAAGGAACGTTCACCCGTAAACAGGCCACTGCGGTGGCTGCCGCATACACCAATGTCGCCATCGAAGACGACCAGAGCTCTCATTTTCGTCTGGTTATCCGCGATATCGACGGCATGCTTATCTGGCGCGACTGGAACTTTGCGCCGGAGGCCGGGGTAATGCTCAACCGCTATATCGCGAGCGACGGTATCCGCAAACCCCCGGTGTGACAGCCATCCACGACGTACCACCTGCACCACCCTTTTAAATCATGCCAGGCCACACCTCCTTCGGGAAGTGTGGCCTTTTTACTTTTATGCTATTTAATCAAGGAGTTTTCATTATGCGATTAGCATCCCGTTTCGGGCGAATCAACCAGATACGCCGCGATCGCCCTCTGACCGACGACGAATTACACCAGCATGTTCCCAGCGTTTTTGGCGAGGACAAGCACGAATCCCGTTCAGCGCGCTACACCCATATTCCGACAATTACTCTGCTGGAAAACCTTAAACGGGAAGGCTTTGAACCGTTCTTCGCCTGTCAGACCCGCGTCAGAGACCAGAGCCGTCGTGAACATACTAAACATATGGTGCGCCTGCGACGCGCAGGGCAGATAGCCAGCAAACAGGTACCGGAAATCATCCTGCTCAACAGCCATGATGGCAGCTCCAGCTACCAGATGATCCCGGGTCTTTTTCGTGCCGTCTGTGCCAACGGTCTGGTCTGTGGTCAGTCGTTTGGCGAAGTCAGGGTGCCTCATAAAGGCGACGTGGTGGGAAAAGTCATTGAAGGGGCTTATGAGGTGCTCGGGGTGTTTGACCGGGTGGAGGAGAAGCGCGATGCCATGCAGTCACTGCTGTTACCGCCACCAGCTCAACAGGCGTTTGCGAAAGCAGCGCTGAATTACCGCTTTGGTGAAGAACACCAGCCCATTACCGAATCCCAGGCATTAAGTGCCCGACGCTGGCAAGACGAGTCATCGGACCTGTGGACCATCTACAACCGTATTCAGGAGAACCTGAGTAAGGGCGGACTGGCCGGACGTTCTGCGCAGGGTAAACACAGCCGTACACGCGCGGTGAACGGTATCGACGGCGATATCAAACTGAACCGTGCCTTGTGGGTAATGGCAGAAGAATTGCAGCAGGCGCTGAGCTGATGCCGCACGTTCCTGCGAATGCCTGCCAGACAGCGGTCTGGCCCGTCTCTCTGCAAAACCAGCCCGGCTGTCGTTCTGTATCCGACGATGACCTCTGCGCCTGGTGCAGGCATCTCTGCTACCGGCCTGGTGAACTCAGCCTGTGCCTACTGTCAGTGGCTGACAGCATCTGGCCCTCACAGTGCGATGCTGATGGCTATGCACAATCCTGCCCACAGTTACACCTGAACGTATCGCCTGCTGAACTCCGGTAACGCATTCCTTCACCATCACGTCTCAAATCACCTTTTCCATACATCAGGTTCCCGTTAATCGGGGCCGCACTTATAACCTTTATAAGGAAGAACCGATGAATAACACCACAAATCTACAGACCCTTTCAGATACCGAAAATCCCAACGCCCTCACCACTACATTATTGTCCGATGAGCAGCGTATCGACTTCTGGCCACAGCACTTTGGCTCCATCCCACAGTGGATAAGCCTGGAGCCACATATCTTCGCCTGGATGGACCGTCTGTGCGCGGATTACAGCGGAGGTATCTGGAATTTTTACACCCTCAGCAATGATGGCGCGTTTATGGCTCCGGAGCCTGACGGCGATGACGACGATGAAAAATGGACGCTGTTCAACCCGATGAATGGTAACGGCGCGGAGGTGAGCGCAGAGGCTGCGGGCATAGCGGCCTGCCTGATGGCTTACAGCCACCACGCCATGCGCACCGAATGCGACGCCATGACAGCGCACTATTATCACCTGCGGGATTACGCGCTCAGCCACGCGGAATGCAGCGCCATCATGCATATCATCGACTGAGGCCCCCACAATGGAAACACAGTTACCGCTGTTTGCCGCCGGATTACCGGCATCCGCGCAACACACCATCCGTGAGGCATTAACCCTGCTGGAGCGTCAGTTACGCGAGCCCGGTGCGTCATTTACCTCCAGCCATGCCGTCCGGGACTGGCTGCGCCTGCAGCTTGCCACACTGGAGCGTGAAGAGTTTACCGTGCTCTTCCTCGATAACCAGCATCGCCTCATTGCTTACGAAACGCTCTTCACCGGCACCATCAATCATACGCAGGTCCATCCCCGCGAAGTGGTGAAGGCCGGTCTGAAGCATAACTGCGCTGCGGTCATCGTCGCACACAGCCATCCCTCCGGGGAGGCGGAACCCAGCCAGGCTGACCGTAAGATTACAGAATGCCTGAAACAGGCACTGGACCTGGTGGACATCCGTCTGCTGGACCATCTGGTGGTGGGCGGGATAGACATTGTGTCCTTTGCTGAACGCGGCTGGTTGTAGGGGACCGGTAATGAAAATCATTCCGAAACGTCAGGCTATGGCGATTTACCGTCAGCATCCACAATCCCGGTTGTTTCGCTTCTGTACCGGCAAATACACATGGTCAGGCAGTATCTGCCACTACGCAGTGCGTGAGGTCCAGGATATCAGTGGCGTGCTCGCCGTCTTCGCAGAGCATCGTCAGGACCGCAACGGCCCGTATGTCGTATTGCGCAGCGTTACCCTGAATTAACTCAAATTTAAGGAGTGCAAAATTGTCGAATAAAACACGACCAGACAGCTACGATATTGCTGAACCCTGGTGGGGGCTTAAACGCAATATCACACCCTGTTTTGGCGCTCGCCTGGTGCAGGAGGGCAACCGGCTGCATTACCTGAACGACCGCGCCAGCATCACCGGGCGGTTCAGCGACGCGGATTTGCGCCATCTCGATCAGGCGTTTCCGCTGCTTTTGAAACAGCTTGAGCTGATGCTCACCAGTGGTGAACTCAATCCCCGCCATCAGCATTGCGTCACGCTGTATGCAAAAGGGCTTACCTGTGAATCAGATACGCTGGGATCGCATGGGTACGTGTACCTGGCGATTTATCCGACACCTGCAACAACCGAATAAACCTCCCGGCTTTTTTCTTTCATTTAACTCACCAATAAAGGTTTCCATTATGCAAACACAACCTGCTCCCCCGAAACGGGAGGTTTCACCACGCCCGTCACCCGTGGAGATCTGGCAGCGCCTCCTGAGTCATCTGCTGGATCGTCACTACGGTCTGACGCTCAACGATACGCCGTTTGGCAACGATAGCGTGATTCATGAGCATATCGACGCCGGTATATCACTGTGCGACGCCGTGAATTTTATTGTAGAAAAATACGATTTGGTTCGCACAGATCGTCACGGCTTTAGTGCAGAAACACACTCGCCGCTTCTCACCAGTATCGATATTCTCCGCGCCCGCAAAGCCACCGGGCTGATGACCCGCAACGGCTACAAAGTGGTGACCGATATCACCACCGGCAAATACCGTGGGGTGCAGCAATGAAGTTATCCCTGACGGTGGAAGCCGATGCCATCAACGTACTGGCCCTCAACATGGGCCGGATCGCTGTGGATATTGACGGTATTGAACTGACCGATTTGATTAATGTGGTCTGTGATAACGGTTATTCGCTTCGTATTGCTGATACTCCCGGAAAGCTGGTTATTGAAGATCCACTTCCGCCAGCCGTCCACCTTACCGGTATCCAGTGCAGTACCGCGCATATCACCGAAGCCGACAACACCCTGCTGTACAAACTGTCGCACCAGCATGAAGACTTCGGCGAATCAGAATGGATACTTTACACCGGCTCGGGCTACCTGCTCCGCCTGGGGGCGTGGTCGTTTCCGGTCTTACGTCTCAAACGCCTCGGGCTGTCAAAAGCCTGTCGCAGGTTAGCCGTAACGCTTATGCGTCGTTACTCCGTCGCCATCATCCATTTTGATGCTTCAGGTGAACTACTGCCCGGCTTTACCACCTTCGATTGGTAATCCGACATCAATCACCACAAGGTTTTCACATGACAACATTAACCACCGAAACTGCTCTCGATATTTTGATTCACTGGCTGCAGGACAATATCGATTGCAACAGTGAGATTATTTTCGACAACGATGAAGACAACACCGATTCAGCAGTGCTGCTGCCCTGGATTGAGCAGGCGCGAAACGATGTTCGGGATCTCCGCCACCTTCAGCTTATGCATCAGGCCGGAACAGATTAGCCGCCTGACAATACCCATCACACACGCATAAGCGTCAGCCCTCACCGGCTGACGCTTTGCTTTATATAAGGAACGAAATAATGTCAGAGCTTACTTTCACCGAACCCGAAGTATTAACCGGCCACACCGACGTGATTTGCTCCACCAGCATTGAGCGTATTGTCACGGGACGTAATGCCGCTCTGGCGCAGATTGAAGTGCTCATGCAACAACTGGACGATGTTTTGATGCTGACCCGCAGTATCGGGGGAAAAACCGCGCTGGACTGGGCTATGAAGCAGGATTTCCGTTGCGGCTGCTGGTTGATGGAGAAACCAGAAGCGGCGATGAAAGCTATTACCCGTAGTCTCGATCACAGCATATGGCGAGACCTGATGAAGAAGTCGGGCATGCTTTCGCTCATGGATGCTCAGGCTCGTGAGCAGTGGTACAACAGCCTGGAAAAGGACGATATTCCCGCTGTCAGTGAAGCCAATATCCTCAGTACGTTTGAGCAGTTGCACCAGAGCAAAGGCGAGGTGTTTGAGCGTGGGGCGATCAACGTGTTTAAAGGGCTGAGCTGGGATTTTAAGAGCAATAGCCCATGTAAGTTCGGGAAAAAGATCATCGTTACGGGGCTGGTCAAATGTGATCGGTGGGGATTTGGGCTTAACTGGGGCTGGCAACGTGATCGGCTTGCAGACCTTGAACGCATGCTGATGCTTCTTGATGGCAAACCGGTTCCCGACAACCGCGCTGACGTTACCCGTCGTCTCAGCGATCATATCCATGCTAATCGGCACAGCAATCGTTACGAGGACGAGATGTTTGCGATCAAGTACTTTCAGAAGGGGACAGCGCATATCATCTTCAAACGACCAGAGCTGGTTGATAAGCTGAACGACATCATCGCCCGACACTATCCGGGAGCACTGCCAGCGAGAAGAGAGTGAGTTGTCCGATGCTATCTCAGGTAAGCCAGCGCAAGCCGGACGGTAATGGCATACTGGATGGCATACCGAAAAAAACAGATATAAAAAAGGCCATGCTAATCAATAGCATGGCCTAGAATAGTGGCGGAACGGACGGGACTCGAACCCGCGACCCCCTGCGTGACAGGCAGGTATTCTAACCGACTGAACTACCGCTCCGCGTTGTGTTCCGTTGGGAACGAGGCGAATATTACGGATTGCCTCACCCTTCGTCAACGGTTTTTCTCATCTTTTGAATCGTTTGCTGCAAAAATCGCCCAAGTCGCTATTTTTAGCGCCTTTTACAGGTATTTATGCCCGCCAGAGGCAGCTTCCGCCCTTTTTCTGCACCAGATCGAGACGGGCTTCATGTGCCGCAAGCTCTTCATCTGTCGCAAAAACAACGCGTAACTTACTTGCCTGACGCACAATGCGCTGAATTGTTGTTTCACCTTGTTGCTGTTGTGTCTCTCCTTCCATCGCAAAAGCCATCGACGTTTGACCACCAGTCATCGCCAGATAAACTTCCGCAAGGATCTGGGCATCGAGTAATGCCCCGTGCAACGTTCGTTTACTGTTATCTATTTCGTAGCGGGCACATAACGCATCGAGGCTGTTGCGCTTACCGGGAAACATTTTCCTCGCCACCGCAAGGCTATCGGTGACCTTACAGAAGGTATTGGTCTTCGGAATATCGCGCTTAAGCAACGAAAACTCGTAGTCCATAAAGCCGATATCGAACGCTGCGTTATGGATCACCAACTCCGCGCCGCGAATATAGTCCATGAACTCATCGGCTACTTCGGCAAACGTGGGCTTATCGAGCAAAAATTCATCGGCAATACCATGTACGCCAAAGGCTTCCGGATCCACCAGCCGATCGGGTTTGAGATAAACATGGAAGTTATTGCCCGTCAGGCGACGGTTCACCACTTCAACGGCACCAATCTCAATGATCTTGTGGCCTTCATAGTGCGCGCCAATCTGGTTCATACCGGTGGTTTCGGTATCGAGAACGATCTGGCGTGTAATTGCAGTGCTCATAGCGGTCATTTATGTCAGACTTATCGTTTTACAGTTCGATTCAATTACAGGAAGTCTACCAGAGATGCTTAAACAGGTAGAAATTTTCACCGATGGTTCGTGTCTGGGTAATCCAGGACCTGGGGGTTACGGCGCTATTTTACGCTATCGCGGACGCGAGAAAACCTTTAGCGCAGGCTACACCCGCACCACCAACAACCGTATGGAGTTGATGGCCGCTATTGTCGCGCTGGAGGCGTTAAAAGAACATTGCGAAGTCATTTTGAGTACCGACAGCCAGTATGTCCGCCAGGGTATCACCCAGTGGATCCATAACTGGAAAAAACGTGGCTGGAAAACCGCAGACAAAAAACCAGTAAAAAATGTCGATCTCTGGCAACGTCTTGATGCTGCGCTGGGGCAGCATCAAATCAAATGGGAATGGGTTAAAGGCCATGCCGGTCATCCAGAAAACGAACGTTGCGATGAACTGGCTCGTGCCGCAGCGATGAATCCCACACTGGAAGATACGGGCTATCAAGTCGAAGTTTAAGCCTGTGGTTTACGACATTGCCGGGTGGCTCCAACCGCCTGGCGAATTCGTGGCTTGTTTTTACTCTGTTTCATCGGATTTAGCGTTAAAGGAATAGTCCGTTTCCGGGCGACAATAAGTTGTAAGCAACCAAGCGCAGGAATATGCGCATTCAATAGTTTTCCACCGTGTTTGTTCCACGGGAGAACGTGGAAACGGCTGGCGTGTAGCACTTCAAAATTCAACAAAGAGAGCCAGTCCAGCTGCCGCATCAGAGTAAACATCCGGCTATTATAGGGCGAGGTTTTGCGCAATACCGGCACAAGTTTTCGTAATCCCATTAAACTGATGGGATTGAAGCCACTAATCACCAGCCAGCCATCATCAATCAATACCCGATCGGCTTCACGCAATAAACGATGCGGATCGGTGCACCACGGCAATGTATGTGCCAGTAGACAAACATCAACGGATTTATCGGCAAAAGGAAGATGAAGTGGGTCCGCCTGCACCTGGACGGGCAGTCCTTGCGCAGAAACATTCACTTGATGAGAAACCGCGCACGCTTCGCAATTGATTTCTGCGCTTAAATTGCCAATCTTAAGCAGATGAAAACCATACATTTTAGTGAACCACGGGTTGAGCTGGCGCTCCAGCGCCTTGCGATAAAGCTCTCCCCAGGGCAAATCGCCCCAGCAATCAGGAGCCACGACAGTTTGAGGGACTCTTGCCGGTTTCATCACAACCTTCCGTTTCACACTGAGAGGTAATCTATGAATCTTAACAGTATTCCCGCCTTTGATGACAATTACATCTGGGTTTTGAATGATGAAGCAGGTCGCTGCCTGATTGTCGATCCCGGAGACGCAGAGCCAGTATTAAACGCCATTGCCGCCAATAACTGGCAACCGGAGGCCATATTTCTCACCCACCATCACCACGATCACGTTGGCGGCGTAAAAGAACTGGTGAAAAAGTTTCCGCAAATTGTGGTGTATGGTCCACAAGAGACACAAGATAAGGGAACAACACAGGTAGTCAAAGATGGCGAAACTGCCTTCGTTTTGGGGCATGAATTTAGTGTAATTGCCACACCGGGTCACACTTTAGGACACATCTGTTACTTCAGTAAACCTTATCTATTTTGCGGCGACACGCTGTTTTCTGGTGGGTGTGGTCGGTTGTTTGAAGGGACACCATCACAAATGTATCAATCACTTAAAAAGTTAAGTGCGTTACCTGACGATACATTGGTATGTTGTGCTCATGAATATACCTTATCAAATATGAAGTTTGCTTTGAGTATTCTTCCGCACGATTTGTCCATAAATGATTATTATCGTAAAGTTAAGGAGTTACGGGCAAAAAATCAAATAACACTACCCGTAATTCTGAAAAATGAGCGGCAAATTAATGTTTTTTTAAGAACAGAAGATATTGATTTAATTAATGTAATTAATGAAGAAACATTATTGCAACAACCTGAAGAACGTTTTGCATGGTTAAGGTCAAAGAAAGATAGGTTCTGATAAAACTTTCTTGTCATCGGCTCCGTTCGCCGTTATGATCGGTCGTCTTTTAAGCAACTATTGACACACACATGAAGGCAAAAGCGATATTACTCGCCTCTGTCCTGCTCGTGGGTTGCCAGAGTACCGGCAACGTTCAACAGCACGCACAGAGCCTTTCTGCAGCTGGTCAAGGGGAAGCAGCAAAGTTTACAAGTCAGGCACGATGGATGGACGATGGGACGTCTATCGCGCCAGATGGTGACTTGTGGGCTTTCATTGGCGACGAGCTAAAGATGGGAATTCCGGAAAATGACCGGATTCGCGAACAGAAACAGAAATATTTACGCAATAAGAGCTATCTCCACGATGTAACTTTACGGGCAGAGCCGTATATGTACTGGATAGCCGGGCAAGTTAAAAAACGTAACATGCCTATGGAACTGGTACTACTACCCATAGTGGAGAGCGCTTTTGATCCTCACGCAACGTCTGGCGCCAATGCAGCAGGCATCTGGCAGATCATTCCGAGCACGGGGCGCAATTATGGTTTGAAACAGACCCGCAATTATGACGCGCGTCGCGATGTTGTTGCTTCAACAACTGCCGCGCTGAACATGATGCAGCGTCTGAACAAGATGTTTGACGGCGACTGGCTTCTGACCGTAGCGGCTTATAACAGCGGCGAAGGTCGAGTCATGAAGGCAATTAAAACGAACAAAGCGCGTGGGAAATCCACGGACTTCTGGTCGTTACCGTTGCCGCAGGAAACGAAGCAGTACGTGCCTAAAATGCTGGCATTGAGTGATATTCTCAAAAACAGCAAGCGTTATGGCGTACGTCTGCCAACGACCGATGAAAGCCGTGCTCTGGCGCGTGTGCACCTGAGCAGCCCAGTTGAAATGGCGAAGGTTGCAGATATGGCGGGGATTTCCGTCAGCAAGCTTAAGACATTCAACGCTGGCGTGAAAGGCTCCACGCTGGGCGCAAGTGGTCCGCAGTACGTGATGGTGCCAAAGAAGCATGCAGATCAACTGCGTGAATCTCTGGCTTCGGGCGAAATTGCTGCTGTACAGTCGACGCTGGTTGCCGACAATACGCCGCTTAACAGCCGTGTTTACACCGTACGCTCTGGCGACACGCTTTCAAGTATCGCTTCACGTCTCGGCGTTAGCACCAAAGATTTGCAGCAGTGGAACAAACTGCGCGGATCTAAGCTGAAGCCAGGCCAAAGCTTGACGATTGGCGCAGGTAGTAGCGCACAGCGGTTGGCAAACAACAGCGATAGCATTACATATCGTGTGCGCAAAGGCGATTCGCTTTCAAGCATTGCTAAACGCCACGGCGTGAACATCAAAGATGTGATGCGCTGGAACAGCGATACTGCGAATCTGCAACCAGGCGATAAGCTGACGTTGTTTGTGAAAAACAACAACATGCCAGATTCCTGACAAATCAGATAATGAAAGGCACCGATTCCCCCGGTGCCTTTTTTATTTATGCTGCTTTATGTGCTTCTACAATGATGATATCACTGGTGAAAGAGCCATCATTCTGCAAGGCAAAATACGTTTTCACCTCTGTCGATGCGCTCTGTTGGTAAATGCGAATAGCGTCTACTAACGCTTCTGGCGTACGCATTCTCGCGACCCATGAAGAAAATTCCAGCGGTAACTTATCTGTAATTAAATTATCAACTATCAGATTGGCTTCATTGATTAACGTCAACCACTCACCGCTGGCGTAGTTTCGTACGTGAGAGGTATCGCGTAATGCTTCTACCGTCTGTAACCAGACGTCGCGCACTGGGTGCCCCGGAGACATTACGTCCATCACAATCAGCCTACCGCCAGGTTTCAATATCCTATTCACTTCTCGCAGTGCTGCACCAACATCATGCCAGTGATGGGCAGAATAACGGCTGATAACAATATCAAATGCGTTATCGGCAAATGGCAGACTTTCGACATAACCCTGGCGGGTGGTGATATTTTTCAGTTGCCGGGCTTCGGCAGCTTGTGCCACGACATCCAGCATTTGGGCAGATAAGTCATACGCCACCACCGCGCTCACGTTCTGCGCAGCGACAAAGCTGGCATGCCCTGCTCCGCAGCCCATATCAAGTACACTTGCATCAGGATAATCAGCCAGACGCACCGCCAGGCGCTGTAAATCCCGTCCGGATGCATGTACGGTACTAGTCAGATATTCGCTAGCTTGAGAGCTAAACTGCTTTTCTACGTGGTCATGGTGGGATTGTGATGTCATTGCGCTGTCCTTTTGTTGTTTGAGTATAAAAGGGCAGCGCCAAACGTTGGTCTGCCCTGTGGCAGACCTGACATACCTTATTTATCAGGCTTGCCGGGACTGAATTCAACGAGTAGCGGATTGTGATCGGAAGCGCGCGTAACCAGTACAGAAGCTTCGCTGACGTTCAGACCACGGTAAAAAACAAAATCGAGCGGGCGACCAAACGCCCGACGGCGCTGATCGTCGGTAAAACGCACCTGGCGCAGCGACATTTCCCGCGCAAAGCGATATAACGCGTTCATCCTTCTACGGCTCCAGGCATTGAAATCTCCCGCCATAATGACCGGGCCGCTGTGATGAGCTATCTGATCGCCAATAGGAAGTAACTGCTTACTATAAACATCCACGCCCAGACTGAAGTTGACGGCGTGTATATTAACCACCATCAACAGGCGGGTGTCAGGTAATGGATAGACCGTCACCAGTGCCGACTTCGCCAGACGCAAAATGGGTTCTCGTTCACGTAACGGGCAGCAATACACTGGATGTGCCGCCGAAAGGGTCATTACGCCAGAAGGATGTTGTGGCAGCACGAAAGCGGGTACCTGATCGGCGGCAAGATAGTTAGCGGTCGCAAACTGTACTAACTCTGGCGTTGTCTGCGCTTCCTGCAATAACACCAGATGTGCATCTTTGCCGTAGTTCTTTAATACCGACAACCATTCAGCGCGTTGCTGTTTGTATATGTTCCACACCAAGATCCGAATACGCTCTTCGGTACTTAACGGTTCTCCGGGTGGTAATGCCTGGCCGATGCTCGCAAAAGACCCCGGCGGTAAGATCCTTTCCGCAGGTTGTCCGGCAACATAGCGCATGGCATAGGTGTTTTTTCGCACTTTTGACTTTGAAACCTCTATTACGTCAACCCTTCCGCACTCGGGAGGGTTCTACTGTTATAGGGATTTTAGCTCACTCTTTCAACGAGCAATTGTATATTGTTATGTAAGCAAGTGCTTACACCGGTCAGAAATTTGCTCATTATTGAGAACATTAAATCGGATGACATATCACGCATCCTGATGGTTTAATGACAAATAAATTCAAAATATCTCATCTATTTTGCAACAGGAGCAAAAATGAAAGCCACGTCGGAAGAACTCGCCATTTTTGTTTCGGTCGTCGAAAGCGGCAGCTTTAGCCGGGCAGCGGAACAATTAGGGCAAGCAAACTCAGCGGTAAGCCGGGCGGTGAAGAAGCTGGAGATGAAACTTGGCGTTAGCCTGCTTAATCGGACCACGCGGCAACTTAGCCTGACGGAAGAAGGCGAGCGTTATTTTCGTCGCGTACAGTCAATTTTGCAGGAGATGGCAGCGGCAGAATCAGAAATTATGGAGACGCGTAATACACCGCGTGGACTGTTGCGCATCGATGCCGCAACTCCAGTAGTGCTGCACTTTCTGATGCCGTTGATTAAGCCTTTCCGTGAACGCTATCCGGAAGTCACTTTATCACTAGTCTCCTCCGAAACGATTATTAATTTGATCGAAAGAAAAGTGGATGTCGCGATACGCGCCGGTACGTTAACGGATTCCAGCTTACGTGCCAGGCCGTTATTTAACAGTTATCGAAAAATTATAGCCTCCCCCGATTATATTTCCCGCTATGGGAAGCCAGAAACGATCGACGATTTAAAGCAACATGTTTGCCTGGGATTCACTGAACCCGCTTCCCTCAATACCTGGCCGATAGCCTGTAGCGATGGACAATTACATGAGGTGAAGTACGGTTTGTCATCCAATAGTGGGGAAACACTGAAACAGCTTTGCCTGAGTGGCAACGGGATTGCGTGTTTGTCCGACTACATGATCGACAGAGAAATCGCTCGCGGAGAATTGGTGGAGCTAATGGCAGATAAAGTGTTGCCAGTGGAAATGCCATTCAGTGCAGTCTATTACAGCGACCGTGCGGTAAGTACGCGCATCCGGGCTTTTATCGATTTCCTTAGCGAGCATGTAAAAACAGCTCCCGGAGGAGCTGTCAGAGAGGCTTAATCCCATTCAGGAGCCAGACCTTCCGGGCTAACCAGGCGGTCGTTGCAATCCAGTGCGGCGATCGCTTTTTTATCTTCGGCATCAAGCTGTAAATTTTGTGCCTTAAGATTACTTTCCAGGTTTTTACGTTTAGTAGAAGAAGGAATTACTGAGTAACCTTCCCCCATAGCCCACGCCAGAATCACTTGTGCCGGAGTCGCATTGTGTTTAGCTGCGATACGAGCAATAACCTCATCTTTCAGGGCCTTACCATACGCCAGCGTCATATAGGAAGTAATATGGATGCCGTGCTGTTTAGCCCAGGCAACCACTTTACGGTTTTGCAGATAAGGAGAGAGTTCAATCTGGTTAGTAGCGATGTTTTCAGCACCAACAGCAGCAATCGCTTTTTCCATCAATGGGATCGTGAAGTTGGAAATACCGATCTCACGCGTCAGCCCTTGTTTTTTGGCTTCCAGCAGCGCCTGCATAAACTCTTCAACAGAGACTTCATCGTTTGGTGACGGCCAGTGGATTAGCGTCAGATCAACATAATCAGTACGCAATTTTTGCAGGCTCTCTTGCAGACTCGGGATCAATTTGTCTTTGCTGAGATTTTCAATCCAGATTTTAGTGGTGATGTAGAGTTCATGACGTGGCACGCCACTTTCTGCAATCGCCTGACCTACGGCAGCTTCGTTATCATAGATTTGTGCGGTATCAATTGCGCGATAACCAAGTTCAAGCGCCGTTTTCACAGATGAAATAACAACGTCGTCTTTGAGACGGAAAGTACCTAAACCAAATGCAGGGATAGCCATAATATGCCTCTTTTAATGCTATTTTCGTTAACTGAGGTGATTATGGGCTTCAGACTGTTGCGGAAAAAGAGCGTAAAATGCAGAGGATTTTTGCGATTCTGGCAATAATAGATATACAGACGAAAAAAACCTCGAGCGTTAACTCGAGGCTTCTTAATAAGTGGCGGAACGGACGGGACTCGAACCCGCGACCCCCTGCGTGACAGGCAGGTATT